>Ga0182030_10001000_pt1 | contig 56694 bp, 50 predicted proteins | sample 812S3MmetaG_FD_121299 | JGI IMG/M metagenome (GOLD analysis project Ga0182030, IMG submission 121299) | Permafrost microbial communities from Stordalen Mire, Sweden - 812S3M metaG (Illumina Assembly) | ecosystem: Environmental > Terrestrial > Soil > Wetlands > Permafrost | place: Sweden... | reverse complement strand
AGGCTATGGCGCAAGCGCCGCCTTCCGGGCCACCACAGCACCAAGCCGCTCACGCCCATGAGCAGGACCGATATCGCGCCCGCGCCATTCACCCGCAGGCCGCCCCGGCCGCGCGCCAGGTTGTCGTGCAGGTCGGCGATCCAGGTTACGAAGCGTGGCTCGCAGGCCACGGTGTCGTTGAGATTGGCACCCGTGTAAGGATCGAACAGACGCTCGATCCGAAATGTTCCTCCGAGAAACCAAACTTCGATTGCCATGCCCGGTCGCGGGGGGCCTTGTATCTGCACCTGCTTGTAGTCCAACCGCGGATACGCGGCGCGTGCTTTCGCCTGCAGTTCAGCATCCGTCAAACGGCGGCCCAGGTTGGGGACCATGATGACTCTTGGGCACAGAGCCCGATCAAACTCCCGTCGGAAGACAATCAGGCTGCCGGAGACGCAGATCACGAGAATGTAGAGGCCGATCCCCATTCCAATCCACAGGTGTATTTGAAAGAGAGCCCTTCGCACACGTTTGCCCGTTACGGTCAGGGTAGCGCGAAGACCCACACGGTCGCGCCCCGGTTCGGCGAACTGCGCAACTCCGGGACGAGCGGCGCGAAACTGCGGGCGTGAAATCCTCCCTCACCGACAATGAGCGCAAGGTACTGCTTGCCGGCCACTGCGAAACTGATCGGGCTGGAGCTGGAGATGTCATTGAGACGGCTGTGCCACAGCTCCTTGCCCGTTGCGCTATCGTAAACATGGAATACACGGTCGTAGGTGGCGTCCAAGGCCAATCCACCGGCCGTGGTCAGGACCCCGGATGACACCGGTGCGTGCTGGCGTACCGTCCACAGGGGCTTGCGGGTCGCCATGTCGAGCGCCTGCAGACGACCGTACTTGCCATCACTGTCGGGGCGAGGCCGGATTCCCCAATTGACGCCGGATGACAACGCGCTGACGCTGCCGCCGCCAGGTACCGGGAACAGATCCATGCACGCCTCGTTCAGCGGCATCACCAGAATTCCTGACTGCTGATTCCAGGATGCCGGCAGGTAGTTCTTCGCTCCGGCGCCGTGCGGGCATACCAGCTTGATCTTGCCATCGTTCGGGTACAGGGCGGTGTTTACGCGCTTCTCGCCCGTGACCGGATCGATAGCCGTGACGATGTTCTGCAGACCAAGGTCTATCGAAAATAGAAACTTGCCGGTATGGGCATCGAGCGCATCGTAGATACCAATCTTGCCCGAAGTGATGAGCACCCGGCGCAGCACGCCGTCGACTTTGATGTTTATGAGCTGCCGCTCAAACGCCCAGTCCAGGTCCCACTGGTCGTCCGGAAAATGCTGGAAGTACCACACCAGCCTGCCCGTGTTCGGATCAACCGCCAGAGTCGAGTTGGTGTACAGCGCCGCATTGCCCATGCCGGGTTTCTTTGGCGCCAGCAGCGGGGCGGTGTCATAGGTGTTGCCGGTGCCAAAGTACGCAAGTCCGGTATCCGGATCGTAACTCCCCGGGGTCCAGAGCGAGGCGCCGGAGCGCGCTGCGAAGGGAACTCCGTTCCAACTGTCACCGCCCGGCGCGCCGGGCTTCGCGATGGTGCCGATGCGCCACAGTTCCCGGCCGGTTGCTGCATCAAGGCCAACCAACTGCGGACCACCGAAATGGGCGTTGACGCCGGTCCCCGTGGTGCCGGTCATTACCTTGCCTTCGGCCACCAGGGGACCACCGCTCAAGCCTTCGTGTCGCCTGAAGTCGCCGATCCGCGTGTCCCAGACCACTGCCCCAGTGCGGGCGTTCAGTGCGACTACGTGTACGTCCGAGGTGCCGAAATAAAGCAGCTCACCCCACAGCGCCAGGCCGCGTTTGACGACGGGCGTCGCACCCGGTTCCAGGGCGTGGTTGTACTGCCAAAGCAGATCCCCGGTCTTCGCATTGAGGGCCTGAACGACATCGCCGAAGCCCAGCACGAACATGGTGCCGTCGCGCACCAGCGGCACGGATTCAGTGGAACCTTCGGGCAGCGTCCAGCTCCATACCAGCCGCAGATTCGCCGCATTGGCCGCAGTGATCTGCTGCAGCGGGCTGAAGCCGTGGGCGTCCCAGCCACGCCGCCAGGTCAGCCAGTCCTGCGCTGGAGGGTTCGCCAGATCCGCTTTACCGACGGGGGTGAAGTGGTCCAGCGGATTGGGCAGTGCCACGACTTTCTGCGCCGTATAGGGCGAGTAGGCCATGATGCTGAACCCACCTCCCGGCACCATCATGCCGGCCAATTCGCGAGGATCCGTCGGCAGTGGAGCCCGGCCCGCCACGATCGCATTCTCCTTCAGCATGAAGGCCACCAGCGCGGCATACGTGGCGCTGTCGAGCGAGCCGGGTTTGGTGGTCGGCATGGTCGTGCGGGTCACCTCGTACAGGTCCCGTACGCTGTGGCCGCCGAATTTCTGCATGAAGGCAGGTCCCTTGAGCGGCTTGCCGAGCGGTCCGTCGCTCAGATTCGGGCCATGGCACATCGCACAGTTGGCCAAATAGGCCGTTCGTCCGACCTCACTTTGCTGGCTCGTGTAGGAAAGGGCACGTTCCTGCGCGCCCACGCCGGCAGTGGCCGACGCCAGTACGAGCAGGCCCGCCGCCGCTGTTCGAAATCTCATGATCAACTCCGGGTGCTAGCGCGCGTATTCGTCGAAGCCATCCTTCACGGCCTGCGGGCTATCCATATGGAAGCCGGTACCGACATTGGGCGGCAGGGGCGCGGCCGTCTGGGTCGCAGTGGGTGCTGCGTGCAGGGAAACAGTGCTGACCAGCAGCGTGGATGCCGCGATCGCGGCCCGATGCCTCAGATTGATCTTCATTGCCCGCTCCCCCCGCGCGTCTTGTGGGCAGGAAGTATAGGCGACATTCTGGCCGCCGATGCTACCGGGCCTGGCTTACGCTCGCTGGGGGCTCGCCGAAAGGGTCGATCTAGGCGATGGAAAAAGCGCGGACCGCCTCGCGGGGTCCGCGCTCAGGGCGCCTAGGCCCAGTGGCTCAGTCGGCCTTCGTGACCCGCGCGGGCGCCGCGCCGGAAGCCGCGGTGAAAGCGGTCTTGGTCGAGACGGGCGCCTGCTCCGCGAGCAGGGCTTGGATCTTGCCTTCGAATTCCTGCTTCAGCTGCGTGTTGAACACTCCGCTGGCAGGGGAGGCGAAGCCGGAGTGCACCGCGCGGATGGTACCGTCTCGCCCGACAAACACCGTCGCGGGCCAGGTGTTCAAATTCACGAGCTGGGGAACCTTTTCCCACATCTGCGCCGGAGCGCCGGCGATCAGGTAGGGATACTTCACGCCGTACTGCTTCACGAAAGCGCGCTCGCGCTCGAGGCTCCCCTGCTGCTCGGGCTCTTCGAAGTCCAGGGCCACGATGGCCAAGCCTTTGTCGCGGTACTTCTTGTCCAACTGCACCAGGTATTGGGCCTCATCGTGGCAGTTGGGGCACCAGGTACCCGTCACGATGGCCAATACGACCTTGCCCTGGAACTGCGGATCCTCGCTGGAGAGCACGTGGCCATCGGCATCCGGGAACTTGAAGCTGAACTTCTCGTGCGGATCGCGCGCGGAGGTGTGGGTCAGGTAATCATCCGGCAGCGGCAGGCCCTTGGCGCGAGCAACCTCGGAACGGTAGGCGACATAGCGGATCAGGGCCGGTCCGAGCGGACTGTCGGCATAGCCACTGTCGTCCTTGCTCTTGCTTGAACCGCTGTCGGTTTTGAACGCCTTTGCGTAGGCCTCGTTGTGCGCAAGCACATCCAAGGAACCGTCGGTTCGGGTGCTGATCTCGATGACGCCTGGGCGGTGGCCGTCGAAGTGGCTCAGCACCCATCTGCCGTCCTTGAACGTGCCGCTGTAGGAGCCGGTATCGCCATCGACGCGCAGTATTGACGCGGCGACCTGGGCGCCGTGCTGCTCGACGATGAGGCGGAAAGCCTTTTCACCCTTGGAGGAAGGGGAATCCAGCGGAATCTCCCAGCTGCCGGCGATGTTGGGCGTGGCAGCCGCGGAGGCGACGACGGGAGCGTCCTCGTGCCGCACGGCGTGGAAGCCGTATTGGATGGTGTAGCCCGGTCCCGTCAACACAGTGTCACCGACCAGTTCGCCGTTCTTCAGCAGCGCGGTGATGGTGGTGAGATAGTGCTCGGCCTTCAGCACCAGCTTGCCGTCCTGGAAGGTGACGCTAGTGCTGGCATCGTAGGGATGGAAGCCATCGTAGAAGGTGCCCTGGAGCTTTGCTCCTGAACCTGCAATGTCGAGACGAAATGGAATCGGGGGGCCGTTGTCAGTCAATGCCGCATCCCAGCGACCGGTGATGGCCGCCGGCGAGTCCGCGGCAATGACCGCGTGAGCGGATGATAAAGCGAGTGCGACGGCTGCCGTCGCCAAGAACGATTTCATTTGGGCTTTCCTCCTGTGTGGGTTCCGGCCGTCTTCCGCGTGCCGGATGCTGCAGGAATGTTTGCATATGAGGCGGTCGCTTAGTGGCCAGTATGGAACCACCTCATGACGCCTGTTCATATCGAAGCGGGTATTGAAAAGGGCGCGAACCGTGAGGTCCGCGCCCTTGGTTTTGAGTCCGACAGAACGGCGCCCACCTGCGCCGCGGACTTCAGTTGGCCTGCGCCACCTGCACCGGCTTGGCGGCGGCATTGGTGGTGGACGTGGTCTTGGAGTCCGCCGGGGCCTTCTCGGCCAGCAGCGTCTCGATCTTGGAGGTGAACTCCTTCTTCAGCTGTTCGTTGAATTCGCCGCTCGCCGGGGATGCGAAGCCGGAGTGTACGTTGCGAACCGTGCCGTCACGACCGATGAAAACCGTCGCGGGCCAGGTATTCAGGTTCACCAGCTGCGGAACCTTCTCCCACATCTCCTCGGGCGCACCCGCGATGAGGTAGGTGTACTTCACGCCGTACTGCTTCACGAATGCATGTTCGCGCTCCAGATTGCCCTGCTGGTCGGGCTCCTCGAAGTCCAGGGCGACGATGGCGAGGCCCTTATCACGGTATTTCTTGTCCAGCTGCACCAGGTACTGCGCTTCGTCATGGCAGTTGGGGCACCAGGTCCCGGTCACGATGGCCAGCACCACCTTGCCCTTGAAGCGCGGATCCTCGTTCGACACCAGCTTGCCGTGGTCGTCCGGGAAGTTGAAGGTGAACTTCTCGTGTGGGTCGCGGGCGGTGGTGTGGGTCTCGTAGTTTTCAGGCTGTGGCAGACCCTTGGCGAGTGCGATGTCGGGGCGGTAGGCTACGAGCTTGGCGGCGTAGCGGCCATTGGGCGCGTCCTCATCGGCCCCGTAGCCGCTCTTGGCACTGACGGGCTGAGCGGCCGCTGTGGCCGGACGGTCCTGGCGCTGTTGGATTTCCAGCGTGCCATCCGCGTTCGGGATGATGGTGATGACGCCAGGGCGACTGCCATCGAAGTGACTCAGCACCCACTTACCGTCCTTGAATGCGCCGGTGTAAGAACCGGTATCACCATCGACGCGCAGAATCGAGGCGGCAACCTCGGCGCCATGTTGTTCGACGATAACGCGGAAGGCTTTCTCGCCCTTTGCGGAAGGGGTGGGCAGAGGAATCACCCAGCTGCCGGAGATGTTCGGGGCGGTCGCGGCCGCGGTGTCCGTCGCGTCCACATGACGCACCGCCGTGAAGCTGAACTGCTGGAATTGGCCGCGGCCCTGGCTGGTGACGTCGCCGACCAGCTGGCCATCCTTGAGCTGCGCGGTAATGGTGGTGAGATAGTGCTCGATATTCAGCACCAGTTTGCCATCGTTATAGGTCGCGCTGGTGGTGCCGTCATAGGGGTGAAAGCCGTCGTACAGAGTCCCCTTGACGCTGTCACCCGCGCCGGAGAGGTCGAGGCGGAAGGGGATCACGGTCCCGGCCTTGGTGGTCAGGCTGGCGTCCCAGCGTCCATCGATGGAATTTGTGGGAGCGGCTGCCAGTACGGCACCGCTACCGAGCAGGACAGCGGCCAGTCCTGCGGTTTTCAAGAACGTTCTCATGGTGTCTTTCCTCATTGAAGGTCAATCGTGGTCGTCAGGAGCGTGTGCTGTTGTCGGGGGCAATCTTCAAATGATTGGCGCGCGCGTAGTCCTGCCATTCCGGCGGCAATCCGGGCTTGGTCTCAAGCAAGATCTCGAGTACCGCGCGGCGGTCCTGCGCGCTCAGACGGGCGAAGTCATCGCTCTGGTCCTGGCCGGTGAGGATCTGCAGCAGACGATGGTAGACGTAGCTCTTGGCAGGCTCCGGTATGGCGTCGAACGCGTCGGAATAAATCAGATAGCTGCACGGATAACGGAAGATCCGCTGATTCAAGTCAAAGTCACGCAGCGAGCGGCCCTTCGAATCACGCAGCCCGCGGGCGGCGAACTCCTTTGCGAAGGGCGATGCCACCAGCGACTGCGGATCCAGTGCGGATAGCGGCGCTTCATTGGCGAATAACAGGTAGCGCAGCAGTTGCTCGGCGGGCCTCTCGAACTGGCGCCGGGTGGCATCGGGCAGTGCAGCAGCGGCGGCCGCCGCATCCTGGGACAGGGCGACCGCGTTCGCCGCGGACGCTGCCGTCGGGGCATCTGCAGCCTGCTTGCTGAGGTTGTACAGCGCGATACGGGTCTTATAGTTCGTGAGGGTGATCAGGTTGTGCATCTGCGTCTGATGGGCCAGCACCAGCAGTGCCACCGCATCGCTGCCGGGGACCAGGTAGTCGGCGGCCTGGTAGGACTGCTGGGCCGCCAGCGGCGCGAGCTTGTGGGCTGATGGGTCGTTCTGGATGGCAGTGACGGCCGCGGGCGACTCGGCAACGGCGGCGTTGGCCATGGAGAGCGAGGTGTCACCGGGCTTGCCGCTCACGTACCAACCGCCCCAGCGCTCGGCCACGGGACTATCCTGGTCGGTGATGTAGGTCGGCGCGCCGGGAATCAGCGTGCCGCTGGAGTTGGCATACACGGACCGCAGCAGCACACCCGGCACGCCGCGAGTGCCGGCGGCGATGTGGCACTGCGTGCAGTCCAGCTCCGCGCGTTGGAAAGCAGGCTTGTCAACCTTGTGTTCGTCGAGCAGGTAGAAGATCGCGCCCTGCCTGGCGTCGAAGGATACGATCTCGATGGCCTTGCCGTCGTGCACCTTGCCGACGTAGATGTCGTCGTTGTAGTACAGCGCACGCGGATGATCCGCGCTGATTTTCGGGTATTGGAAACTGGTCTTGGAGAACACCAGGGTCTGCGATTCCACGGGCACCTTCAGCAGCTTGAGCACCGACTTCAGGTAGCCGTGATCCCCTTCCCATTCGAGAGTCGCCTCGCCCGATTCGACTTGTTTCTCCAGCTTGGCCACCGGATCACTCAGGTCCTCCGATCGGTAGTTGATCGGTTCGTCGGCGAAGGGCATGTAGCCTTGGTTGCGAACGGCGATCTGCGCCTGCGCGGACAGCACGAAGATCCCGCCGGCCAGCGCCAGCAGTGCAGTGAAAGTTGCGTGTCTGCTTTGCATGAGAATCACCTAGTCGAAGGGCGGCGGGCTGCTCTGTCCCTGGTGGCAGCTGCCGCAAGTCACATGAGAGGCGTAGCGGCTGTCTGCGCCAAGCAGCGGCAGGTACTTCTCATTGATGTCCTTGAGCATCGTGATCATGAGCCGCGTGGTATTTTTTGCTGGATTGTCATCCGAGGCGTAGTCGAACTTGTGCGTGTTCGGGTCCTCCACGTGACAGTGACCGCATTTGACGCCGAGATCTGTTTCAAAGCGCCTCATGACTTTCCCAATTTCCGCCGCGGAGATGTCCTTTGGCAGGACCTTGATGTTCACCGGCTTGCCGTGCGCCACGGTGGCTGCGATTGCGGCAGAGGCGGAGTCGTCCGAAATCTGGTCCTGAGGTGCGGCAACTGCCGCGGCGCCGAGAAACAACAAACCCAAAGTCAGCGCCACTGCACGGCGCACAGTCATCGATCGATACACCCGTCAATACTCATAGTCGTCGACTCGTAAATGTAGATACCGGAGTAGCGTGGAGCAAGGGAAAAAAGCTTCTAAATCGGACTGAGCTCATGGCTGAAAGTCATACCACTCATTCTGTAACCGCTCTGTTACCTCCGCGTATCCGCGAATGTCACCGAGGACTTGAGACGGGGAGGGATCCGCTCCCGGTAAGTATCGGGAGCGGACCCGCGCGCGTGCGTCAGAAGGTGTACGTAGCCTTCACGTAGTAGTAGCCGCCGTTGATGCCGATAGGGCTGGCCGCGTACTGAGTGGCCCCGAAGGACTGGCCGAGGGCGTTGTAGTACGCGATCAAGCCCGCGGGGACCTTGTCCGGATACCGGTTAAAGAGGTTGACGGCACCTACTGAGAGCGTCACCGCCCTCAACACGTCGTATCCGACGTCGAGGTCTGTGATCGGAATGATGCCCGACTTGGTGTTGTAGAGGGATTCCACGCCATTGCCAGCCACCGTGGTGGTGTTCCTCGTGGTGTCGTGGACGATCTCGCGCAAGTTGACGGTCAACCTGTTGTACGTCCATAGGCCGCCCAGGTTCACGTTGTACTTCGGCTGCGCGGTGGTGAGTCCGGCGAAGCCGGTGGGATTCAATACCGAGAGTCCCAGGGCCGCCAGCTGCGGCGGCGACGCGCGCAGACTGATGATCTGGGTCTTGTTGTAGTTGGCGTTCAGCGACCAGTCGACCTTGCCGAAGCTGCTGAACTGCGTGACGTAGTCGAGCGCCAGGTCAACGGAGTCAGTGGAGGTGTCCACACCGTTGAGGAAGAAATTCACCGAGTCGGTGAAGATCGCCGGATTCAGCTGGTTGCCGTTGGTGGTGAGGGCGTTGGTCACGAGCGTGTATGCGGGCTGCGGTACGCCGGCGGTGTTCGCGCTGTTGGCGATCAGCGAATAGAAGGCCTGCGAAGAGACGATGCGGTGGTCCAGGTCGATGTGGGAGAGGTCCAAGGTGGCGGTGAATTCCGGCACCGGGGTGAAGACCGCACCCACGCTGTAGTTGACCGAGGTCTCCGGCTGCAGTTGGCCCAAGCCGAATCCGGCCGCAGCGGGAGAGTTGGCTGCAAGCTGCACGCCGGTCGAAGTGGGCGAGGTGGAGGTCTTGGTGTAGTACTCCTCCGCAACCGTCGGCGCGCGGAAGCCGTTGCTGATCGTGCCGCGCAGCGCGAAGGCCGGGTTGAAGTCATAGCGGGCCGTGAACTTGCCGCTCCTGGCGGAGCCGAAGTCGCTGAAGCTCTCATAGCGGCCGGCGATGTCGACACGGAGGCCACCGATCACCTTGGCGGCAAAATCGACGTAACCGGCGTCATTGGTGCGCGCGTGACCGCCGGCGTCGGTGGTACTGAATCCGGCGAATGACGCGCCGCCGCCGCCCAGATAGGACAGCGGGATGCCGGCTCCGGCGGTAAAGGAGTCCCGGCGGTGTTCGGCGCCGACGGCGACGTTCAGCGGGCCGGCCAGACCCAGATCGAACTCGTGGTCCAAATCAATGTTATTGGTCCATTGGGTGGTCTTGAACAAACCGTCATAGAAAGTCGTGGGCGAATAGCCGGCCGGGGAGGTATAGCCGGTCACCGGATCGGAGACGCCCTTGGCATAGGCTGTGGTGTTGACGGAGTCCTCGGTGTAGAACTGGTTGACGTCGCGGCCATTGGTACTGGAAACATCCCAGTTCCAACCGAGGAGCACACCGCGCAAGCCGCCGGTGATGCCGTAATCGACCTCGTCAATAGCCTCTAACGGCGTGAAGCCGTAGGGGTAGAAATACTCGGTGGGCTGGGCGACGCCCCCGACTGGGGCCGGGGTGTAAGCGGCAATGTGCGGCAGGCGGTAGTTCTCATTGGCAGCGGCGGACTTCTGGCCCCAGGTGCCGAAGCTGTAGAACTCGACGTCGTCGGTCAACCTGAAGCCGGCGTTGTATGTGCCCAGTTTCGACTGGTACTCGGCATCGCCGGAGATCTGGTTCAGGACCGGAAAGTTTGGCGCGCTGACGGCATTGAGGTCGATTGGCTTCAGCCCGGCGCCGGCATAGGTGCCCGCCGGGGGCAGCCCGTCCAGAAGGGCCGTGTAGAAGGGCAGCGCCTCACTGCGCACAGTGTGGCCGTGGTTGCGGAACTCGCCGGTGAAATTGATGTACGACCCATCGTAGGGCTGAAAGCCGATATTGCCGGTCACATCGTCGGTCTTGCCGCCGCCGTCCTGGTAGCCGCCATAGCTGGTCTGCAGGTTGCCACTGTCGGGGTTCTTCTTGAGGATGATATTGACGACGCCGCCAATGGCGTCCGAGCCGTATTGAGCGGCCGCACCGTCGGTCAGCACCTCGATGTGGTCGATGGCGTCGGCGGGAATCAAGTTCAGGTCCGCGCCGGCACCGCCGCCGAAGTTGTCGGTCCCAGCAACGTCGATGTTGGAGGTGGTGTGGCGACGCTTGCCGTTGATCAGCACCAGGGTGTCGTTCGGACTCAGTGAGCGCAATGCCGCCTGCAGCGTCAGCGCGGACAGGTCGCCCCCGGTGTTGGCGACCTCGAGCGCAGGGACCACAGCGGCCAGGGTCTGCGCCAGGTCCGGCGTGGCGGAGGTCTTGGCCAGCTGCTGACTGTCGACGACCTGTACCGGGGCCGGGCTGTCGGTGGCCTTGATGCCGCTCTGCCGTGTGCCGGTGACGATGACTTCCTGCAAACTGTTGTTGGACGAATCGGCAGCCGCGTCCGTCGCCACGGTGGCATCTGCGACCACCGCGGTATCGGCCATCAGCACCGCATCCGCGGCCATGATCCGGGAGGACAACAGTGCTGCGGCTACTGCCGCCGCCACGAGCGAATTACGATGCGAGTTCATTGATATACCTTCTTCGAAAAGATGAGACCGGATTTGCCTGGGGAATGCCGGCGTCGCTGATGCAGCGTGCCGGCCTACTTGTTGTTTGCCGGACGTACGGCGTGACGCGCTTTTTGCGAGTGAATGCACTCTAGTGGCGCTTCAGTCACAGGGTCCAATGACAATCCTTCCTGAGAACATTTCAATTTGTCATCTACTGCTGAGACGCCAGTGATGTTATGGATATCTGCTGTTTGATAACTGGTTTGTAACCACCGCGCTGACTGATTTGTTATCGCGCTAACAGTTGATTCATCTGCTAACAACCAAATCGTCTAGTGGAAACTTCAGTCGCAATTGCCGTGAACGGCGGCGACACGAGCAAGGGCGCAGGAATCTCCACATGGGTGCCATATCAGCGAGAATGATGAGAGCAATGCGGCGCCTTGTGGGTTCACCGCAACGCTGGAGGTGACGGGATACTGCATCTCGCAGGTTGTCCGCGCCGACCGCCGGCGCGGCAATCAGCGGTCCGACCTACGCGTTACTTACCGTAGGCGTCGGGTGAAGGCGGCACATCGGGCAGCGGCGCCACATCGTAGCCGCGGGTGCCGTCGGCGCGGATGCCACCGGGGCCGGGCCCGAGATGCTTCAGGTCAGTATTGTTCTCGCTGCACACATATTCGCGCTGACTTCCCTTTGGATCGCCGGCGATCCAGGTGCGCGAGTACGTAAATGGGTGCGTGTAGTACTTCGGATCGGTGATCGTCACATCGACATGGATGTGGCCGGCGTCCGGACGGGTCCAGCGCTCGACGGCGTGCAGGGCGTCACTTTGCGGATTGCCATTCTCGTCAATCCACATATTGGTGCTCTTGAAGCCCACCGAGTCGATGACGAAAGTGTCGCCCTCCCACCAGCCGATCTCATCGCCGAAGTACCGCGGATCCGGGTCCTCCTCGTGCTTGCGCACATCGAAAGGGACAGAGCGGAAGTAGGTGTACATGTACAGCCACGCCACATGGTCCTTGTTCTGCACAATGGAGAAAGGCAGCGCGCTGGCGTCATGGCGCGGAATGCCGCCGATGAGGCAGCGGGACTCCGGGTCCACAGTCTTCGTCAGATTGTGCCGCAGGGCGACCTCGCCGGCCGGTGTCAACGGCAGCTTGAATCCCGGCAGGTCCTTACCGATGTTCCCCACCGGTTTGGTAGCCTTGGACCCCTTCCAGAAACCACTGAAGTCCGGATGACCTTCGGCGGTGCGCGGCGTCGGCGCCGTGGAGGCCGCGGCGTCATCGCCCAGCAGTCCTTGCGCCTGCAGCTCACTGGTTTCCAGCTTGCGCTCGGCAGCGGCCTGGTCCGGGGTGACCGGCTGTGCAGCGGGTGGCGCCGCCAACGCGCTCGAACCGAGCCAGACCGCGGCACCGTAATACAGGGCGGCCCGCGCGCCGGCGCGCAGCACCGCAAACGCAGCCGGACGGTTCATTGTCATCGCTTTGCGCTTCACTGTTTCGTGCCGCCGATGGTCGCCGGGGTGGCCGCGGTCGGGTCCGCGGGGCCGCCATCGCCAGCGCTGCCGCCATACACGGTTTCACCGCTGGGCAGCTTTACGCGTCGACCGTCGATCAGACGCGAACCATCCTTGGCCAGATAGCCGTCGACGACAAGTGCGTCACCCAGCTTGATGGCGCCCTTTTTCCAGCCACGCCGTGAGAGCGCGCCGGGGTTGCCCGATTCGACGGCCCAGTTGTGGATCTCACCCCTGGTGTCCTTTACGTCCAGGTAGAAGTAGGAGTGCGGATTGGTCCACTCGATCTTGGTGATGGTGCCGATGAGCCGGACCGGCTTGGTGCCATCGAACTCGGCGGCGAAGGAATGGTGCGCCCGGGCGGGAAGGGCATTGAGCATCGCGACGCAGGCCGCGGCCAGAAACAATCTGGATTGCAAGATAGTACTCCGTGTATACGCAGGGGCGTGCGATGCGATGCACCGACACGTACTAGCCAGTCACTTTCGGTTGCACAAGGCGGATGCGCCAATGCGAATTGTTCATATAGGCATAGCGAATTGTCATCAGTTGCGGGAAGTCATTTGGCTGCAGGAAATGACGAAATGTCATGTCGGAGGAGGAGTTGCTGAGGAATACCTGGGGATATACTCCGCGCCCGGATCTTGCTTAAACACTCCGGCCTGAACACATCAGTGAACCGCCGCGAGCGCCCGCCGCCTCGTGCTGAAGGACACAAGCACTGGACGGCGCAGGCGCTCACGGTCTGGGTCGGCTCAGGACAGGACGTGATACCCGTGGCGCTCAGCGAATCCCTCGAGCTCCTCGACACGCTCGAACGAGTTGTTCGGATCGCACACCACGCCATCCAGCAGCAGGGTTTCGCGTATTGAGCTGAAAGACGCATCGATCATGACATCGGCAAGAGCGGTGCGCAGTGCCTGCACCGTCGCATCGGATGTAAGGTGCGAGGTCACGAAAGGCAGGCACGGCGAGGACGGGGTCCAGTCCAGGATGCGCAGCTGAGCGATCAAGGCAGGCTCGAACCGCGACAGATGGGCCAGGGTCACGCAGTCGACCGCGGTCACATCTGCGTTGCCCACCGCCACCTGAACCACACTCTGGTGGTGCGAGTGGCTGAGGTAAGTGGAACTAAAAAAGAACCGGCCGACCCGCGCGCGCGGCGCGAGCGCGGCCCGGAACAGGTTCATGCCGCTGTTGGAGTCCGGCCCATTCACCACGCAGACCCGCTCGCGCAGATCGTCCAATGAGAGCGCCCGATCACGGGCTCTGACCAGTATGGCGCTGCAGTATGTGCCATGAGTGCACCCTGGCGCCCGGTAACTGGGCGTGGCCACGACTTGCAACTGCCATCGATAGCTTTTTGCCAGCGGATACTCACAGGCCTGGCCGAACAGGAGACCGGGGTGCGTCCACGTGTCCTGATGCGCTAACGTCCATGTCAGGTCGCGCGGCACATGTGGTACGAGAAGCCGCTCTAGCCTCTCTGCGACGGCACTCCACAACTGCGCGTGAGCCTGGCGCAGCGCCGGAAAGTCGTACATGGGTAGCGCCGCGATCGGAGTCATCCCGGCGCATCCTGGCGCTTCATGAACGGATGTTCGGCCGTGATGAACGGCCGCCACAGATAGTCCTGCGCCACTTCCGCGTAGCCATTGAAGATCCGGCCGCAACGAACTCCCTGGTGCTTCATTTGTTGCCAGACCCCCGGTAGCTCGTGCCACGGCACATTTGGGTAGGCGTGATGTGCCACATGCAGGTTGTTATTCAAGAAGAGCAATGCCAGAAGCGGATGCGCTTCCACCACATTGGTCCGCAGCAACGATTGATCGTCTGCCTGATGCTCCGCGAAGGAGCGCAAATGAGTGATCGCAATGCCGGGGTAGACAACCAGGAAAAGGTAGCTCCACACATGGATGTGACAGACCCCGCAGACCCACACCAGAAGCAGGGCCGACGCCAACGCGTGCCCCATCCAGATATTGCGCCGCCGGCGATCACGGCGGGCACGGCGGAACTCGTCGCCCCAGAAGGTCCCGATCGCCAGCAGCGGTCCCAACAGCAGGCGTCCGAACAGCGTGCAGTTGGCTTGCAGAATCAGCCGATGCAGCCGGCCGACGCTCGCGAGATGACCCGGCGGCAGATAGAAGGACTCCGGATCGCGTCCGATCTCGGTCAGTCGCCGCCCCGAGTGGCGATGATGCTGAATATGCGTTTCGCGATAGACCGCGTACGGCACCCACAGTGACAGCGGTAGGCCGCCGATGGCGCGATTCAACCGTCGCGAGCTGGTCGGATGGCCGTGAATGGTCTCGTGTTGCAGCGATCCGTACCACGCCACGATCAGTGCGCCGAGCGGGGCCGCTACCATGAGCGGTAGAGACCTGAAACTCAGGCTCCAGATGAGGTAGGCCGACAGAATCGACAGCGCAACGAGGAGCGTACGCCAGTTAAAGGACACGTTGGTTCTCTTGCCTTCAGGAATTCTGGTTCGATATTAAAGGGCCGCGGATGACATTTCGGTTCCAAACGGGTGGCGATGCAGTCGTTTCGCCAGATTTGGAGAAGTGGTTCTCGCTATCAACGCTCAGCGTCGATGTCCACGAGGTGAATAGGCAGATCCCAGTGATTCGTGGTCAGTTCCCAGCGACGGTTTTCCTCGCGATGGAAGGTGCCCTGATCCGGGAACAGCACCTTGGCCACCTCCGACTCGGACTGTCCGGGCGGCGCATCGTGTGAGGCACGGACGATGATGACGCGGTAGTCCCAGCGCGACTCCTCACTCGTGTGCAGCCCCGGCCCCCAGACCTGGAAATCCTTGACATAGCCGAGCTGCTTCTGCCGCTTGAGAATTGCAAGCTGGTATTTGCGGAAAATTTGCCACCACTCGTCCTTGAATCCGTAGCGCACCCGGTACACCCATTCCTCAGTTTCCGGCTTGGGACTCGCGACGACGGACTGCGTCGCCTGCTGCGCCTGCCCCGGAAACGTTGCTAGCGGCCCGAGGAGAACACATGCGAGCAACCCAATTTGGATGGTACGTAGGGGCTTCAAGAGATGCATGCGGTACTCCACGATATTGACTGCTCTGGCCCGCGCTTACTATGAAGCGAGTGCCGCCCGGCGTTGATGCAACCCTCGCATATCGATATATCCAGAATTCATGGTTGTCATGCTGCGCGAGCGCGGGTGTATAGTTGCAGCGGATTCTGCAGTGCCCCCTTGAGTTTGGGAGATGACGGATGCCAAGACATCGCAAGCCTGACCCCGGTCGTCGCGAGCTGCTCAAGACGGCCGGCGGCGTAGCGCTGTTAAGCGTTCTTCCATTGACTGTGGAGGCCGTCGCGGCCGACGCCAAGAAATTGAAGATCGGTATCATCGGCTCCGGCCATGTGGGCAGTGCGCTCGGCGAAGTGTGGGCAAAGGCCGGTCACCCCGTGCTGTTCTCTTCGCGCAATCTCGACAACGATAAAAAGCTCGCAGCCGACATCGGTGCCAACTCGCGCGCCGGTACCCCGCAGGAGGCCGCTGCATTCGGTGAGGTGATTTTGCTCGCAGTCCCCTACAAGGCATTCCCCGAGCTCATCAAGAGTGTCGGCCCCGAGCTCAAGGGGAAGGTGGTGATCAATGCCAGCAACCCGTTCCCAGAACGCGATGGGCAGGTCGCCGAGCAGGCGCGCACTCAGGGTGCCGGACTGTTTGACGCTCAGGCTCTGCCCGGGGCGCTCGTGGTGCGCGCATTCAACGCCATTGGCTCGGCACGCATGGCCAGCGCGCACACAGACCCGGGAAAGATCGGCCTGCCGATTGCCGGAGATGACAAAAAGGCGGTTGAAGTCACCTCGAAGTTGACCCGCGAGGTCGGCTTCGAACCGGTCGTGGTCGGCGGTCTTGCCATGGGCAAGTACCTAATGCCCGGTACGCCGCTGGCCGGCGAACACACCCCTGACGAAGTGCGCGCCATCGCAGCCAAGCTAAGTCCCGGCTGACGTCCTGACTCACGGCCGGCGCGAACTGGCGCTTGATCCCGAGGCGACGCGCTGCGCTTTCGGGCGTCTCCAACCTGAGCATTAAGAATCTCCTCAAGTGCAGCCGATCTTTATCACATTTCTCAACGGACCTGATGTCGAGCAAATTGCGCTCAGCGACGCCGAAATTCTGGCTGCCGTTGAGCAAGGCCTGAAGGCGCAGGGAAATAGGCAGGTGGTAATCGAGCCACGCGTGCACCTCGTGCCCCACGACTCGTCGATCGGACACTTCAACGTATTGCGTGGCGCGGTAATGCCTCTCGGCTTGGCGGGTTTCAAGATCGTTGGTGACTTCTTGGACAATTACAAACTCGGACTGCCCTCTGAGCTTGCGCTGCTCAATCTGTTCGATCCCACAACCGGGGTTCCGATAGCAATTCTCAATGCCACGTCGCTGACTAATATGCGCACCGGTGCGATGACTGCACTGGGCGGACGGCTCCTGGCGCGAAAAAACAGCAGGATCCTCGGCCATGTTGGGGCACGGGGAACGTCGTACTGGAACATACGACTGCTGGATCACTTCTTCCACTTCGACGAAATTCGCGTTCACTCAAAGCGGCTGGAGAGTCGAACCGCCTTCGCAAACAGTTTGTCCGAGGATCTTGGCAGGCCGGTGGTTGCTGTGGACAGCTGGGAGGAATGCGTACGGGACGCGGATATTATTGTGGAAGCATCGCGGCTCACTGAACCGCAGTCGCTGCTGAAAACGGCGTGGATCAAACCGGGGGCGCTCGTGGTGCCCTATGGCACGATGAGTGCCGTGGAGCTTTCTCTCACGGACATCATGGAGAAGATCGTTGTTGATGATTGGGGGCAGTGTCGCAAAGGCCTGCCCTATGGCGCACTGCGTGGCCACGTCGACTCCGGGAGACTCAGCGAAAGCAATCTGCATGCGGAACTCGGTCAGATCGTTGCCGGGCTCAAACCGGGGCGAGAAAGCGATCGGGAAACCATTCTGTTCTGGCATCGGGGATTGAGCTTAAGCGATATCGCGCTCGGGCATGCGATGCTCGAAAAGGCGAAGGCATTGGGCGTAGGGCAGAATCTGCGCTTCGCTTGAAGCGACAGGTAACGAGTAGCGATCAAGTCGGATTTGGAATGAGTACATTCCCGGAGGTACGCACGCTACATGCCGCCGCGACTGAGTTACCCGGTTGTGACCGCGGCGGCACCGACACTATAACCGCCACGGCGTATCGTGCCTTTTCCCCGGTTTTGATCACGGGCCAATCAAATGACAAGCAAGACGCTGGCGACTCACTACGTTGTTATATCACTGGCGATTCTAACTCTCGGTGCGGTGGGTACGCGTGCCCAGGAGCCCCCAGGACCTACACATGTCGATAGCGCGCACACCGATTATGACCCGCGCAATTTCGATGGTGTGTGGCGTCTGGCTCAAGGTGGAAAGTTCGGCACCGTCAAGGAAAAAAACGGAGTCAAGTACGTCGAATATCCCTATACGCCTAAGTATCAGGCCATCTACGACCAGCGACTGGCTGATGCCGCCGCGGGAAATCCCTATCAGACTGCGGGTACGACCTGTCTGCCATCGGGGGCGATTCGGCTGTTAACCGGGGGGGGTCCGCCGCTGGAGATCTTCCATACGCCCAGGAAGGTCGCCATTCTGAAGGAGAACGGCGGCTGGTCGCGCATCTACCTGGATCGCGGGCATTTGCCGGCTGATGACCTGTACCCCATGTTCTACGGTGACTCCATAGGCTATTGGGAGGGCAACACGCTGGTTGTGGACACCATCAGTCTCGGTGGCGCGGACAATATTGACGGCACCGCACCCCACAGTGATGCCGCACATCTGGTGCAACGGATCAGTCGCCCGACGTTTGATACCTTGCGGGTGGAGGCAACCCTGGACGATTCCAAGGCGCTGCTGCATCCCGTGACCGCGGTCGCAACCCTCAAGTCGCTGGCGGACACGGAATTCACGGAGGAGTTCTGCACCAACGAACGCAATGTCCGCGACAGCAACGGCAAGCAGATCGTGAAGCCCAAATGAGGAAAGGCCATCCTCTGGTCACCGGGTTGGTGGCAGCGCTCCTCTTAAGCGTTATAGGGCCCGCTGCCTTGGCTTACACAGCCATCACGCCGAGCGCCAGCAATGTGGTCGTCACGCTGACGGGCCATGATCTCTCTATAGATCAGGTGATCCAGGTCGCGCGCTACGGCGCCAAAGTGCAGCTGAGCGCTGAAGCACGACAGCGTTCCGAGGATGCGTACGGGCTGTTGCTCGAAGCGGCCGCAGAAGGGGTTCCCGTCTACTGGTTCAACCGTGGCTCGGGCGCCGGCCGCGAGAACGTCATCTTTGAGGGTGACCCGCTCGCACCTGAGAACAAGGCGAAGCTCGAGCGTCGACAACTGGAGATCTTCCAGCGCGGAGCTGGGGCCGGCATTGGGCCGGAAGTCGCCGAGGAAGAAATCGTGCGCGCCATGCTGGTCGTGCGCGCGAACACGATGACGTATGAGGCGGCGAGTCCGCAGCTCACCGAACGATTGCTCGATCTTCTCAATGACCGAATTACGCCCGTCGTGCAGTCGCGCGGCACGGTGGGTGAGGGCGATCTTGGGCCATTCTCGAACATTGGCGCGGCCATGGTTGGCAGCGGCGACGTGTACTATCGTGGGGTGCGCCTCTCAGCCAAAGAGGCACTGAAGGCGGCCGGATTGGCTCCCATCGCGCCCTTCGCGGCGGATGACAGCGCCCTCACCAGTTCTAACGCCTACGCGGTCGGGCAGGCCGTGTTGCTCGTCGCACAGGCCAAGCAGGCGTTGCAGTGGGGCGACCTGACCTATGCCATTGACCTGAACGCGATGAATAGCAGCATCACACCGCTCGTAGGGCCGGTGCAATCGAATCGGCCATTCAAGTGGCTGAACTGGCATGCCGGACGCATCCTCGACATGATCAGAGGCAGCTATCTGCTGGACGATGACCCTCATCGCATCATCCAGGACCCCGAGAGTCTGCGTGCATCGTCGATCCGCTGGGCTTCCGCGTGGCAGGCCTGGGGCGCGCTGCGCGATGATGTGCTGATTCAGATCAACTCATCAGACCATAACCCCGCGGTGCGTATCGGCGCAAGCCCTGGGGATTCCTGGGAACTGGATACGCCCCATGTGCGCAAGTACTACGTCAAGGGCGGCGCCAGAAGCGGCGGCAAGCACGGTTTCATATTGTCCAATGCGAATTGGGACCCCTACCCACTGGCCAATGAGGTCGAATTTCTCTCCATCGCGCTCGCAAATGCCGACGTTGCTGTCGCCCAGCGTCTGAATCGCTTCACCAGCACCTTCTTTACCGTCATCAGGCCGGCGGACGTGCTGCCGGGCGGTCGCGGCGGACCCGGAGCCGGCGGCGGAACGGCCGTGGCTGCGCTATTCCAGGAGATACAGGCGCTGGAAAATCCGATCACACCGGAAGGTAACGCCCTGATTCAGACCGTGGAGGATCTTCAGGCCCAGACGCGCCTGAAAATCGTACGTGCCCGTGAACTCGTTGCGGACTCGGAGGACCTGCTTGCCGAGGATCTGCTCACGGGCACGTACTGGCTTGACGTGCGCAAGGCGCAGGACCCGGCCCGCCAGTTTGGTCCGGCGGCCACCGCGGTCTGGACCGCGCTTCGCAAGAGCGTGCCGTTGCAGCAGTCCGACGAGACGGCTCGGGCGCGCCCACAGCATGAAATCGCGGTGTCATTCCTGCGTGCCAATGCTCCATCGCAGTTCTTTTCCGGGGACGATGCCCCCCAGGAGCGGCCCGCCGGCAATGGCCGCTAGTTCTTGCTTGGCATTCGGTCAAGCGGCCTGACAGGTGCGGGGTTGTGCGTGTCCGGCGGTCGGCCTGCATATAGCCAAAACTCAACAGGGTATGAGAAATCGCCATTTGATTCCTGATGCGCGCTCGCCACTAATTGACTAGTCGGTCAACCTATTCAAATGCAGGAGAGTTGCTCCGCTGCAACAACAGCAGAGCCGAAAAACGTGCGCACTCAAAAGTTAAAAAATCATCTTGTGTTGTCGGCAGGGTTTGCGGTGGCGCTCGTGATGAGCGTTGGAAGCCGGTCGGCCGCAGCAGACACGGCCACTACGACAGACGCAGAGGCCGGTGAATTGCAAGAGGTCACCGTGACCGCTGAGCGCGTCCAGCAGAACTTGCAGACGACGCCAATCTCGATTACAGCCCTGTCTGGTCAGCAGCTGCAACAAGCCAACGTCGTGAGCGTGGAAGATCTGCGCGGGCTTGTGCCGAACCTGGAAATTCTCCAGCAGGGCGGCGGCGGCGCCGGCACCTATGGTGCAAATGAGACCGGAATCTATATCCGTGGCATCGGCTCCGAATCGCGCTTCTTCAATCAGCAGCTCGGCGTCGGTGTGTATATCGATGACGTCTATCTGACGAGCACACAGAACCTGAATCTCAGCTTCTACGATCTGAGCGACGCACAGATCCTCAAGGGGCCACAGGGGACACTGTTCGGCAAGAATACCATCGGTGGGGCAGTGCTGCTGGAGACCACACCACCTAGCCCGCAGTTCGGCGGCTACAGCCAGGTGTCATTCGGTAACTACAACCGTGTGGATACCCAGGGCGGCATCAATCTGCCGTTCACCGACGTTCTGTATAGTCGTTTGAGTTTCTACACTTCGGATGTGGACGGCTACATCACGCATCTTCTGGATCCGGGCACCAGCGATAACGTCAACGAGAAGTCGGTGCGTTACCAGCTACGCTTCAAGCCGGCGGAGAATTTCACCGCCGACCTGCTCACCGAATACGGTGAGAGCCATGACAATGGTTACGAGTCGATCACCACGGCATGCAATCCCAAGGCCGCCTACGTGGCGGACTATGATTTGGTCCACACCGTGCCGTACTGCACCCAGTACGCGCCTCTCGGCCAGGAGTATGAGGTCTACGGGAATGCGACCGCAAAATTCCCCTTGGGCGGGGGCGGCTTTACGCCGTTTGACCTAGGCAAGAGTGGTACGGTGAATCTGCGGCTGCAATGGGTGCTGAACGATGATCTGACGCTCAAGTCGATCGGCGGCTATAAGGATCTGACACTGAATTCCTACCGCGACGACGGTACGCCTGCCGGCCTGTACACCGAGCTGATGGATTATGCCGATCAGCAGCTCAGTCAGGAGTTCCAGGCTATTTCAACGCTCTGGGATGGACGCGTGAGTCTGGTTGGCGGTTTGTTCTACATCCACCAGAAGGCGACATCGGTCCAGGACACCGGCCCGGACTATGACGATCCGGTCGGCTACTACTTCGGCAACCAGTTGGCCAATACCAGTGAGGCGGTCTATGCGCAGGCCACCGTCAAGATCACCAGTCAGCTCAGTGCAACGGTAGGTGAACGCTATTCGCACGACCATACGGATTCGGCGTCGACTGTGTTTGAGGGTTGCACCGGCAGTTACCTGGAGGAGTACACGACGGGTGAGGGCGGCTGTTGGATTCCGGGCCCGGGTCCGAATGATCTCGCACCGGCCGAGCGCACCTGGACGCACACCGATCCGCGCTTCCAGCTGGACTACCAGTGGACGCCGGATCTGCTCACGTACTTGAGCGCGACCAGCGGCTATGAGAGCGGCGGGTTCAATGCACAGTTACCGTACCTGGGCGCTGCCTACAACCTGCCGTTCAACGAAGAGACCGTCTGGAATTATGAGACCGGCATCAAGAGTGAGTGGCTGGACCACAAGTTGCGCTTCGATGCGGCAATATTCGATCAGGAGTTCCACAACTATCAAAGCAGCGTGCTTGAGTACTACAACGGCGTCGACGTGCACACCACGACCAGTGCGGCGGACGCTTTCGAACGCGGCGGCGAAGTGGAAATCGACCTGATCCCGGTGGAGAACCTGAACGTGCGGGCGACCTACGCGTACCTGGATCAGGGCTATAGCGAGATTTTCCCAGGCGCTCTGGGCCTGACGAAGCAAACGGCGATCAGCACGGCGCCCAAGAACGAGTACAGCATCAGCGCGGATTACACCGTGCATCTGGCAAACGGCGCGGCAATCACACCCGCTCTGAACTGGCGGTTTGTCGGGACCAAGACCGCTGGCACGTTCCCGGATCAGGTGCAGACCCCGGGGTATGGCGTGCTGGGCGGTAACCTGGCGTATCTCACAGCGGGCGGCAAATGGCAGGTCAGCCTCTGGGGCAGGAACCTGTTGAACAAGTACTACTACGTCGACTACTCGTCCGGCACGAACAGCAACATAGGTATCACTCAAGTGGTGCCTGGTCAGCCCCGGGAGTATGGTGCGACGCTGCGCTATAACCTGGAATAAGCCGCGGGTGACTATCAAACGCACGACAGCGACCATCGTCTACCGCGTGCTGGCGATTGCCTGCATGTCTTTGGTGGCGGCGGCCGCGGATGCTCAGGGTGCCTCCGTGCAGCCGAAGCGGCCGCCGCTCTCCAATGGAGGCAAATTCGATCGACACGATCTGACTGGTATTTGGATGCAGGTGCCCGGGAGGCCGTTTCGCAAGTTCCCGCTGACCCCGCAGTACCAGGCCATTCTCGATCAGCGCGTGGCCGACGCGGCGGCCGGCCATCCCTTCCAGGTGCCGAAGGACACCTGCCTGCCCGCAGGACTCTTCGGCAGCATGACGACCGGTGCCTATCCGATTGAGATCTTTCAGCAGAAGGGTGGCAAGGAATTCTTGTTCCAGAAGGAGATCATCGGCGCACTCTACCGCGTGTACCTGAACCGTCCGCATAAGTCCGACGATGATCTGCGGCCGCTCTTCTATGGTGATTCGGTCGGTCACTGGGAGGGCGATGTGCTGGTGGTGGATACGATCAGCCTCGGCGGCAGCGAGGCGCTGGATCTTACCGGCACTCCCCACAGCGACGCCCTGCATGTCATACAGCGCCTGCGCCGCGTAAGTTACGACACGCTGGAGGACACGATCACAGCCGAAGATCCCAAGGCCTTCACCCAGTCGATCAGCGGCACAGTGACTTTCAAGCTGAGACCGGATCTCGAGCTGGATGAATACGAGTGCACCAACGAGCGCAATGTGGTGAATACAAATGGCACATCGACGATCGTCGCGTCCCCTGAGACGACCGCCCCGGCGATCGCGCCAACGAAATGATCCGGTGGCCTGGCTGGCCGCCATGAGTAAGACGGAGATGATGAAGTCATGCAGTTGATCCTGAAGAGAGCGCAGTTGCTCACCGCGGCGTTGTCCGCAGCCTGGCTCGTCGCGCCCACTCAGGCGCATCACTCGTTTGCCATGTTTGACCAGCAGAAGTCGCTGGTCCTGAAGGGCACGGTGAAGGAGTTCCAGTGGACCAATCCGCATTCCTGGTTGCAGGTCGACGTGCCGAATGACACGGGCGGCGAGGATGAGTGGAGTATCGAACTCAATTCGATCTCCGGTCTGCATCAGGCCGGGTGGCGGCCCAAAACATTCGCGCCCGGAGACAAAGTGACCGTCACGGTTCATCCGCTGCGTGACGGCACCAAGGGCGCGAGTCTCGTCAACGTCGTTCTACCGAATGGTTCGGTGCTGGGCAGCGGCCAGGGCGGACCGCGTTCCCCCGAGCAGCGTTCGGATGCGGCGGACGGATCCAAGCCCACGGCTCAGTAGCGTAACGGCAGAGGTGGCGGCAGCGCGAGTTATCCCGCCGCCTCCTCGGACAGACCCGCCGGCTGCAGTTCCGGGAATTCGCCCAGGAACGGGATCGCCGCCAGGGCGACGATTGCCGCTGCCATCACATACCACGCCGGCGCGAATACCGAGCCACCGGACCGCTGCGTAAACCACGTGAGAATCGCCGGCGCAAAGCCGCCAAAAATCGTGAAGGCCGCGTTGTAGACCAGCGCCATGCCGGTCGAGCGCACCCCGGTCGGGAAGATTTCGGATAGTCCAGCCGGTGCGACCCCGACGAAGCTTGAGACGAGGATGCAGAACACGGTCTGCACGACGATGAGCGTTCCCAAGGTGGGGACGTCCTGGAGCCAATGCAGCAGCGGTAGGACGGCGGCCAGCAGCAGGACGGCACTCCCCAGCAACATGGGACGTCGGCCGAGACGGTCCGAAAGGGTGCCAAACGTGACACAACCTGTGACGAAGAATACATTGCCGACGAGCGAGGCCGCGAATGCCTGCGTGGCGGTGAATTTGAACGTGATCTGCACATATACCGGTACGTAGACGATCAGCACGTAGACAGCGACCGCCCAGAGAATGGACACGCCAAAACCGACCAGCAATGCGCGACGGTGGTTCTGGATCGCCTCGAAGAACGGGGCTCGGACCTTGGCGAGCTCGCGACGGCGCTGGGCTTCGGCCTGAAACTCCCGGGTCTCTGCGAGCGAGCGGCGAAGATAGATTCCGGCCGGGGCGATGAGCAGGCCGAAGAGAAACGGCAGACGCCAGCCCCAGGCGTTCAAGTCACCGGTGCTGAGCAGAGCCGCTGTCAGAAAGGCTGCCAGCGCTCCCAGAATGTTCGACAACCCCATGCTCGCCTCGAGCCAGGAGGCGATCGCTCCGCGCTTTGCGCGCTCGGCGCTCTCGAGCAGAAAGGCCGTGGCGCCACCGATTTCCCCGCCGGCGGAGAAACCCTGCAGGACCCGACCGATGAGCAGTAGCACGGGGGCACCGACGCCGATTGCCACGTAGGTGGGTGCAAACGCGATGATTCCGGTACCGAGGGCCATCAGGGAAATTGTCAGAGTGAGCGCAGCCTTGCGTCCGGCGCGATCACCGTAGTTGCCAATGAGGATGGCCCCCAACGGGCGCACCACGAAGCCGACGCCGAATGCCGCGAAGGCCTTGAGCAGATTGGCCCCCGGATCGGCAGCTGGAAAGAAGGACCGGCCGATGTAGATGGCAAAGCTCGCATAAACGGTGAAGTCGTACCATTCGAACATGTTGCCGATGGAAGCGGAGAAAATGGCACGGGTCCTGGGGGTCAGCATGTCGATTCGCCTCGAAATCTTAAAGTGTCGGGTGTACCGGGCTGAAGACAGGCACCAGCAGATGGCGCCAAGCCAGCTGCAGGTAGCCGCGATAGACGAAGTTGCCGTTTTGCGCCAACACCTGCTCGCGATGCGTGCGGTAGTACCCTGGGATGTCGTACCACGGCATGCGCGGGGTCGCGTGATGCACGACATGCAGATTGTTGTACAGGAACAGGATGCCGAATACGACGTTCGACTCCACGGATGCCGTGCGTTGACGATGGTCTTCCGCCGCGCGATGTTCCGTGAATGCGCGCAGCAACCCCAGGCTCATGCCGGGGTAGGCAACCAGCAGCACATACTGCCACCAGGGAAATTTGCACACCCCGGAGATGAACCAGAACAGCAGGCCAACGGCCACGAAATGCACAGCCCAATGGGGCAGGTGGCTGCGGTCGCCGTGCCGCACGCGCGCCACCTCGCGTAACACGAGTGTCGACAACCGCAGCAGCGGTCCAACAGCGAGCCGACCCAGGAGGGTCTGGTTGAACAGCAGGGCTGCGCGCCTGATCCTTCCCATGCGTTCCCATTCCGCACGGCGGACGTAGTAGGACTCCGTATCCACGCCCGGCACGGTCAGGTCGTCGTCCCGGTGGTGGGTGCTGTGACTCTTGCGGTAGAGGGGAAATGGAAACCACAGCCCCAGTGGGGGAAACACCACCACAAAACGTAGCCACGCCGGAACACCGCGGAACGAGTGGATCGCCTCGTGCTGCAGCGAGAAATGCCAGGCCGTGATGTAGGCCCCGAACGGCATGATGACCCACCACGGAAGCGACGCGTGGTACCACACCAGCAGGAACCAGGAACCATACAAAGCGAGCGCGATGACCCATGTGGGACCATCGACTTGACGGAATTTCTCAGAAAGTGTCATGCGAGATCGCGGTTATAACGCAAATGCCGGATGCGTGATCACGGCAAGCGGGTGCTTACGCCAAAACTGCACCGCACTGTTGTAGCTTGACAACAGGGTGTGGTAGGAGTGCGGATCCGGACGCACGAACCGCTCCAGGAGGAGGGCCCGCAGGATCGGGGCCGCGTCTGGCATTGTGTGCGCCTCCAACAAAGCGGCCCACAGCGGCTCGAGTCCTTGATGCGCCGACGCCACCAGCGCGGGAATGGGCGCTGGACGGGTCCTGGCGATGCTGCGCACTTGCGCGGTCACATGAGGGCAATAGCGCTGCAGGAGAGAGTAAGCGTAAGCATCGATGGGCGCCACATCGGCGGCGCCGCTGATCACGGCGCGCAGCGCGCCCAGGGGGGTGATCTGCGGCGCGATGACTTCGTGAAACAAAGGACGCTCGCTGCCCGCCGACTGCAGCTCGGACAGCAGTGCGAAGCAACCGGACTGCGACTCCGGGGTCGTAAAGGCGATGCGCTGCCCGAAGGTGTCGGCCAGAGCGCGAAAAGGACTGCCCGCGCGGACCACCACCTCGCTCCAGTATTGCGGCTGACCGTGAAATTCGGGCGCCGCCGGTACCGGCGCTGCCACGAGCACCGGCTTCGGTTCGGATCGGGAGTACGGCAGACCGCACATGAACACGGCGGCCTTGTCGGTACGGTCCCAAAGTTCATTGATGGGCGCCGGCGCCGAATACTCGATGACGTCGATGGGCAGCTCGGCATGGCGACTGATTGTCGTCAGTAAACGCCACCATAGCTCGCCGACTTCGGCGCTCACGGAATACATGCGCGCATTGGCGATCATCGGCCTGGCGTGGCTCCCTGCGGGCGTGCCTGCGGCTCGAGCGCATCGTCGGCGTAGAAGATCGAGGCGGGATGGTCGTTGATGAAGCTCGTGGCCAGCTCGTGGATCGGTCGCGGCTGCGCGCCCGTGGTCCCCGCAAACGGGACCGTCTTGCGAAATGCGGTCCACACGGCGGTCGATACCCGTCCGAAACTGCGCGAAGCATCCTGCGCCTGCCGCAGGTCCAGCCAGTACGTTCCGGTCAGCAGATCCTCAGCCAACAGATCAATCGTATCGGCGACCGCCTGCCGTGCGCGCCCGACCTTCAGACGTGTCTGCGACTGCAAATCTTCGACCGTTTGGATGAGGGCGTTGCCTTCCGCCGCCACGGGAACCGCGAGCCCTTGGATTTCCTGCACCATCGAGGCGGCATCCAGACCGCTGCCCTGGGCATAGCCGAAGCGACCCGGTTCCCCCGGGACCTCGTCCGGCACTGGAATGACCGTGAAAAACGTGCTGGTAAAGCGATTGATGCGCTGTGCAACGGCTGCGTCGAGGTTGGCGAGCGCGATCGTGAAGGCTTCCAGGTCGTTGGCCAGCGGATATGGATCCCAGTTGGCGTTCGAGAGGATATAGCCATGTTTGCCGCCGCTACGCTGTCCACCCTTTACATAGAACTGCAGCATCTGCGGCGTATTGAGTTCCCAGGAATCGCCCGGAGAGACGCCGACCCGTACCGCCGGATTGTGGTCCGAGGAATTGATCTGCGTGATGACGTCGTCGCGCAGCTGCGCCCAGGATTGCCACGCGGATCCTTCACGGATGGAGGACGCACGCAGACTCTCCGGATCCTGGATGATCCGGTGCGGATCAAGGCTGAAGAGATAGCTGCCTTTGAGGATCATAAGGATGCGCGCCGCGTTCCAGTTGAGCCACGTGAAGGGGCGATTGTTCTGAACGGGCGCCGACAGCGGCGTCACGCTGCTGTTCATCCCATTCAGATCAATGGCATAAATCAGATCCGTCCAGGAGAGCGCCTGGCGCGCATCGTGGACAAGCAGTGCCGCCTGGCCCGCCGCGTAGGCGTTACTGCTTTCGAGCGCGCTGTCGTCGGCCGCGAATGGCGCGAGCGGTGTCAGACCGGCCTTGCTCAAGGCCTGTGCAGCAGGCATTCGCTCTCCCTGATAGTAAGCCTCCCCGGCTCCCACCATCGTGGCCGCCACGTTGGTGAACGGCCCAAGATCCCCTTCCCCCACTGTGCCGCGGGACAGCACCACGGGGGTGATCCGGTCGTTGAGCAGATCGATCAGTCTTTGAGTGAGCTGCGGGGTCGCCGCCTCGAAGGTCATGGTATTCGCACGCACGGCCAGCATTGCCCGGACAATCTCCTCATCGGCGATTTCCGGTCCAATGCCGGCGCTTGCACCCCGCCGGAAAATTCCCAGCTGCCGTTCTTCGAGGCGAGTCTTGTTCTCGGGCGCCAACGGGTCTCCGGCAAAGATGACAGACTGACGACCGGCGCCGGAGCCTCGGTTGAACCAATAAACGGGAACTCCCTCTGCGGCGGCCTCCAGCAACAAGCCGTAGGCGTCCAGTGAGCGTTGCCGGGCTTCGGGGCTTAGCTCGACCTTCGCGCCGTAGCGAGCAATCTGCACAAGCTGATCGATGGTCAGGTCGTGCCCGGTCAGCACGATGGTCGTGTTGGCAGCGCTGGGCAGGATTGGATGATATTCCGCAGCCCGCGCACCGTAGGAAGAACCCATGACCCAGCACGCGATCAGCGCGATTCCACTGTGAGCCAGACCGGCGCGCGTAAGGCGTGCGCCTCTGGGCAGGCGCTGTGCTCCTGGCACGTGATTCAAGAGATACCTCGTCGATTTCCGACGGCTATTTCAGGGGTACGGCCCCGCCGCCGCGTCGCATTATTGCGCAAGTGAGACTACCGCAGGTCTTGACGCATCGACAGAGGCGCACTTATTGGGTTAGATCGACGATCCTTTCGAGGCGGAGATCGGGTGACAAACCGGTGACACAGGTGCGCCAGAGTGATTCGCTAATTGACGGAGTCCTTCAGGCTCCTCAGCGCCAGTACGCGCACCCTCTTGCTGGCCGGCTTGGCCTTGAACGTAATCTTTTCGCCGGTGAACGGGTTGATGCCTTCACGCGCCTTGGTGGCCGCCTTTTTGACGACTTTGAGCTTCAGCAGGCCGGGCAGGGTGAACAGGCCGTTACCGCGAAGGCTCTTTTTGATCGCGCCAGATAGGGAGTCGAATACATCGCTGACCTGCCTGCGGGACAGTTCCGTCTCCTTAGAGATCTGGATCAGGATCTGCGACTTCGTTGGTGCGCCAGCTTTCTTGGCCATAAGTGATAATCCTCCGACTGGTTCCATGAAAAGACACGAACGGACCGTGAACCGCCTGTTTGAACCGTTGTCGGTTCAAACAGGCGGTGGATAGGGGTTGGTGGCAACAGCCTTCAGCAGGAAGCGGCCGCTGGCCCTTAGTTAGCCTGTGCCACCTGCGGCGGCACGGCGTCCCTGGTGGTCGATGTCGTCTTGATCGGAGCAGGAGCCCTCTCGGCAAGCAACGCCTGGATCTTGTCTTCGAACTCCTGGTGCAGCTGGGTGTTGAACTCGCCGCTGGCCTCGGAGGCGAAGCCGGAGTGCACGGCGCGCACGGTGCCGTCGCGGCCTACGAACACCGTTGCCGGCCAGGTGTTCAGATTCACCAGCTGGGGGACCTTCTCCCACATCTCCTCCGGAGCACCGGCGATCAGGTAGGTGTACTTGACGCCGTACTGCTTCACAAAGGCGTGCTCGCGTTCGAGATTGCCCTGCTGGTCGGGCTCCTCGAAGTCCAGGGCGACGATGGCCAGCCTTTTGTCGCGGTACTTCTTGTCCAACTGCACCAGGTACTGCGCCTCGTCATGGCAATTCGGGCACCAGGTTCCGGTCACGATGGCCAGCACCACCTTGCCCTTGAAGCGCGGATCATGGTTCGACACCAGCTTGCCATGATCATCCGGAAAGCTGAAGGTGAAGTACGCGTGCGGATCACGAGCCGTGGTATGAGTCAGGAAATCATCCGGCGGGGGCAGGCCTTTAGCGCGCGCGGCATCCGGACGGTAAGCTACCAGTGAGTCGCTGCGGCTATTGGGCAAGTCGTCGCCACCATAGGCGGACCGAGTACTGGCCGGCTTTGCCTGTGCGGCCCCCTTGGTCGGATTTTCGACGTTGACGCGCTGCTGGACGCTCAGTGTCCCATCGGCATTGGGCGTGACGACGATGACGCTCGGGCGGCTGCCGTCGAAGTGACTCAGCACCCATTTGCCATCCTTGTACACGCCACTGTGAGAGCCGAAATCCCCGTCGATGCGCAGGATTGTGGCGGCGGCCTCGGCGCCGTGCTGCTCGACGACGAAGCGGAACGCCTTCTCGCCCTTGGCCGACGGCGTGCTCAGCGGAATTTCCCACTTGCCGGCAATATTGGGTACGGAGCCCGCTGCAGTGAGCGGCGCATCGATGTGCCGCACGGCATGGAAGCCGAACTGCTGACTCTGGCCGCGGCCCTGGCTGGCGACGCTGCCGACCAGCTGGTCGTCCTTCAGTTGCGCGGTGATGGTGGTGAGATAGTGCTCGATATTGAGCACCAGCTTGCCATCCTGGAAGCTGGCGCTGGTGGTGGCTTCGTATGGACGAAAGCCGTCGTACAAGGTCCCCTTCAGGTGATTAGCCTTCCCGGACAGGTCCAGCCGGAAGGGAATCTCATTGCCGCCCGAAGTGGTGAGCGCGGCATCCCATCGGCCGTCGATCGAATCGACCGCGTTGCTCGCAAAGGTTACGCCTGTGTTTGAAATAAGGACCGCAAGGCCGACGGTCGCCACGAGATTTTTCATGCCCGAATTCCTCCTGTCTGCTGTCATGGTTCCCACTTAGTTGCGGGCACCGCGCGAATCTTTGATGCTGGCATGAAGGGCGCGGCCCCGAGCTGCCATTGTGGAACAAGCTCATGGCTGGATTTCATAACTCACGAACTGCGCACAACTGTACCGGGCCGGTGGCGCTGCGCGTGGTTTACTCTTTAGGAAGTGCCCGTCAAATCTGGAAGAGGGTGGCCTACGCGTGTGTGCAGTCTCCAGTGAAGATGCAAATGGGTCAGTGCGGCCGACGGTGCGCGCAAAGCGCCGCCACATCTTCGCGGCCACGCTTGGCAATGCGCTCGAGTTCTACGACTTCATTACCTACTCCTTTTTCGCCATCCAGATTGGCCATGCCTTTTTCCCATCGAAGAATGCATTCGCCAGCCTGATGCTATCTCTGGCGACCTTCGGCGCCGGCTTTCTGACGCGCCCGATCGGCGGGATCGTGATTGGCGGCTACGCGGATCGCGCGGGGCGGCGCGCGGCGATGACGCTGAGCTTCGCCCTCATTGGCGCGTCCGTCGCGGCGATGGCGCTGATCCCTACCTACGCCCAGATCGGCGCGGCCGCACCGGTGCTGGCAGTGGTGGCGCGAATGGTTCAGGGTTTCTCGCTGGGCGGCGAGGTGGGTCCCAACACTGCGTACCTGCTCGAAGGGGCAGCGCCCTATCGCCGGGGCCTGGTGGTGGCCTGGCAGGGCGCGAGCCAATCCATAGCGTCCGTCGTCGGCGCCCTGGTCGGCGTTGGTCTTGCAGCGGTACTGTCGCACGCAGCGCTCGAATCCTTCGGCTGGCGTATCGCCTTCCTTCTTGGAGCTGTCACCGTTCCTTTCGGACTGATCCTGCGCCGGACCATGCCTGAAACCCTGCAGGCGCCGGAGCGCCGCGACGACACTCAGGCGAAGGCGGGTAATGGGTTCGTCCTGCTGCGGCAGCATCGCAGGATCCTTGTGCTGGGGTTGATGGTGGTTGGGGGAGGGACCGTCTCTACGTATGTCACCAACTATATGACCACCTTTGCCCAGGGCCCGCTGCACATGAAGCCCGAAATCGCCTTTGCCGCCACTTTGGTTCCCAATGCCGCCGGCCTAGTGGCGCTCCTGTTCGGCGGCTGGTTGTCCGATCGCTTAGGCCGACGCCCGGTGATGATCTGGCCCAACGTGATCCACGTGCTGATCACACTGCCGATCTTCTATTGGATCGTCACCGCACGCAACGCACAGGCGCTGCTTGGCGGAATGGCGGTCCTATCGTTCATCAGCAGCATGGCCTACGGCCCCTTCTATGCGGCACTCTCCGAGAGTCTGCCAATGCGCGTACGCGGGCGGGGTTTTGCCACGGTTTATGCGTCCGCGATCGCGCTGTTCGGCGGAACGACCCAGTTGATGATCACCTGGCTGATCCATCTCACCGGCAGCGCCATGGCGCCGGGCGCGTATCTGCTGGCCGCAAACTCGATGGGCCTATTCGCTATGACTTTGATGCGGGAGAGCGCACCCGTGCACCTTGGCCCCGTTGCCCTCACACCGGCCGCACCTTGAGTCGCGTTGAGGGATTGCCCGGTTAGCGCCGCAAGATTTGTCTCAACACCTTTATTGCCAGGGTGTTTTCTTCTGGCAGGCCGATCGAAATGCGGATCCATCGGTCCAACGGGGGGAAGCTGCGACCGATCTGCACTCCGTGTGCGAGAAACGCCGCGGCGATCTCTTCATGCGGCCGCCCGGTTCCAAAGAAGACGAAGTTTCCCTGCGAGTCACTGCGATGCAGGCCGAGTTCGTCCATCACGCTGATCCAGCGTGCCCGCTCGATAACATTTCTGTGGCGTGTTTCGCGGATGAATTGCCGGTCCTGCAGTGCTGCCGCGGCGGCAACCACCGCGAGGCGGTTGAGCCCGTGCGCGGCGCCGACGCCCTGCTGCCGAAGCCTGTTTACAATATCCGGCGGCCCCACCGCATACCCGAACGGTAGCGCCGCCAGTCCGTACGCCTTGGCCAACGTCCGAAATGCAATGACGTTGTGTCCGGCTTTCGCAAGTGGCGCGACGGTGCGCTCAGCGAACATGTCCGTATATTCCAGATAGGCTTCGTCAACAATGACCAGCGTCCGTCGCGCCAGGTCGGCGACGAAGGACCTGAACGCCCTGGGCTCCGAGACAGTGCCCGAGGGATTGTGGGGATTGACGAGGTATACGGCACGCGTGCGGGACTTCGTCCGCGCGGCGATTGCGTCCAGGTTGTTCTCGAGTCGCTCATTGAGCGGGATTCCCACTGCGACCCCGCCGGCTTGTTCCGCGGCCGCGACCAGATCCGTGAATCCAGGCGTCGAATAGATGAACTCGCCGCCAGGTCCACCGGCAATGCTGAGCTGGACACCCAAGGCCGAAAGTATCTCGCCGAGCACGATGTGCTCAGGCGTTACGTGTTCCAGGGCCGCGATTTGAGCCGTGATCAGTTCCGCTTCCCGTTCGGTATAGCGACTCAGATCGTGAAGACTACCGCGGATTGCTTCGACGACCCGTGGTGAGCTGCCGAATGGATTCTCGTTCAAGGAGAGCCGCGCTCTGATCGGCACCGGCGTGGTCTGTGAGACATTGACTGTCGCTTCCCGCGCGACCGTTGCGCGTAGCCGCAGGCCGAGCGCGCCCAGCGCATACAACATGAATGCCCCACTGCTTTTCATCCAGGTGCGGCGTGTTACGTCGGACATGTTCCTCGGCCTCGGCGTTTGAACAGCAGGGTCTTCTCTATCGATCGGCGTGCCCGTCTCTATCATCGCACGCAAGTCCGCCATTTCTATGAAATAACATTCTGGAATGTTGACATGCCAGAAGTGTGCAACGCGCATTACCGGCGTTTGAGATAGTTGAATTCGATTCAGCACGTTGCCCCGGCTCGACGACGAGCCAACATTGCCGTTGCCGCCGACGAGCAAGCTCGAACAACAGTTGTACAGCTGCTGTCGTCCCGCGGCCATTGCCCGAATCCACTCGAACTAGGAACGCCAGCATGACAACTCGTAACCACGGCAAGGCGCAGCAACTACTGCCGCCGCTGCTGTTGATGGCCGCTGTGACGCCCGCCGCAGCCACCAACGGCTACTTCATGGAGGGTTATGGGATCAAGAACGAGGGTGTCGCGGGAGCCGGAATTGCCTTCCCGCAAGACACGCTTACCATTGCCACTAATCCTGCCGGGCTTACAGTGCCCGATCCGTCCTTCGATGCCGGCGTGGATATCTTCCTGCCGCGCAGGGGCGCCACGATCGATCAGGGTGGTGCGCCGACTGGATACGATGGCGATGATTCGAGCTGGTTCCCGATACCGAGTCTCGGCTACAGCTATCGCGTAGACCCGAAGCTGGTGGTCGGTGTGGCGTTGTTCGGTAACGGCGGACTCAATACCAACTACGGCGTCAATCCGTTCGGGCGTTTTGGCGCCTAGGGCGCGGCCGGCGTCAATCTGGAGCAGGCGTTCGTCTCTCCGGCCGTGGCCTACAACATCACGCCGACCCAGTCGGTGGGACTGGCGGCAAACCTCGCCTGGCAACGCTTCTCGGCCAAGGGTATAGGTTTGTTCGGTGGTTTCTCGAGCGATCCAACCGCTGTCAGTAACCGCGGGAATGATGACAGCACGGGCGCCGGAGTCCGGTTGGGTTGGCTCGGCCACTTCGGCCAGTACGTCACGCTGGGTGCTACCTGGCAGTCAAAGACCTACATGGGTAAATTCGACAAGTACGCCGGGCTGTTCGCCGATCAGGGCGCCTTTGACATTCCGGCCACCTATGGCCTGGGAGTCGCCATCACGCCGGTAGCGAGCTGGACCGTCGCGCTCGACTGGCAGAAGATCCAATACTCCGGCATCCCGGCGGTCGCCGACACCATCAACAGTTTGTTTGCGGGTGTTCCCCTGGGCGCCGCGCATGGTCCCGGATTTGGCTGGCGGGATGTGTCGGTGGTGAAACTCGGGTCGAGCTATCAGTTCAGCGAGCAGGTGATCGCACGCGTCGGCTTCAGTGCCAACAGTCAGCAGCCGGTGCCAAATTCGCAGACATTCTTCAACGTGCTTGCTCCCGGAGTGATCCGCTACCATTTCACGCTTGGAGGAACCTGGAACCTCGACGCGAAGAATGAGATCGACTTCGATTACCAGCGTGCCTTCCGCAGCGCAGTTAACGGATTGGGATCCATTCCGCCCGCATTCGGTGGCGGCGAGGTCAACCTGGATCTCGAGGAGAACTCCTTCGGACTCGGGTACACGCATAAGCTCTGAGACATGGCCATAACCCTCGCCGGCCTGAGTATTCCGCTGTGGCGCTCGCTTGCCGGGGGAGCGCTCATCGGCGCGGCGGCTGCCGTTTTGATTCTGTCCAATGGACGCATCGCGGGTATCAGCGGCATCCTGGACCGTGTTCTGCATGGCGCTTTTGGGACGGGCGGCTGGCGCATCGGGTTCCTGGCGGGTCTACTCACTCCAGGACTGATCCTGGGCTCTGGTGATCCCGTCTATTTCTCGGGACCCCTGACCCTGGTCGCCGCAGGACTCCTGGTGGGATATGGAACGCGCACCGGCTCGGGCTGCACCAGCGGCCATGGCGTGTGTGGTACCGCCAACCTCTCGCCGCGCTCTGCGATCGCCACGCTCGTTTTCATCGGGGTCGCAATGGTGACGGTGTACGCCGTGAAGCTCCTGGCTCTGCCATGAACTTCCTGAGTGCGCTCATTGCAGGTTTGCTGTTCGGTGCCGGTCTGCTGCTCTCCGGCATGACCAATCCCAGCAACGTGCATGCATTCCTGGACGTGACCGGGCACTGGCAACCCTCTCTGGCATTCACCATGGCGGCGGCAGTCGCCGTGGCTCTGCCCGCGTACCATCTGGCGCACCGGCACGAACGCAGTGCGCTGGGTTTCAGGATCGAGTGGCCCGACCGCTTCCGCATCGATCGGCCGTTGCTCCTCGGTAGCGCGATCTTTGGCATAGGCTGGGGACTCAGCGGCATCTGTCCGGGTCCGGGCCTGGTCTTACTGACGCGTCCCGGATTGCACGCCGTGTCGTTCTTCGCGGGTATCGTGCTCGGCTCACTGGCCGCGAGCCTGCGGCCACCACATCAATACCAACCACGGCGTTCCCACATCACTCCGAGCTGATGCGCGACAGATCGAGCGTTCGGGATTGCGGTAACGACGCGGTGACATGCCTTTCCGAACCATCTGCATAGCATTACAGAATTGGACGACAAGTTGATTGCGTTCAATACTTGTCCAACAAGCGCGCGGCGCAGGGGAATCACTCGATCATGCGAACACCGTCTACGGCAACGCTCAAAGCCTTCGAGCTTGCCGCACGCACGGGAAGCTTCAGGCTCGCGGCACAGAAGCTTTCGATTACGCCTTCCGCCGTCAGTCACCGGCTCAAAGCGCTGGAGGGATACCTCGGTGTGCAGCTCTTCAGCCGCGGCACACGTGCGCTCACCCTCACGGCCGCCGGCTCGGCGTACTTTCGGCAGATCGAGGAACTGTTTCGAGGACTGGATGCAGCCACCCGTGAGCTCATCTCCCGATTCGGCCGCCGATCATTGCGCCTGCGTGTGGCACCATTCTTCGCCTCGGAATTCTTGCTTCCGCGTCTCGAACGGTTACATGCGAGGCACCCTGAAGTCGACCTTCAGGTCGAAACGACTAGCTCTCCCGTAAGCCCACTGGAGGACGTCGACTTGGCCATTGTGTTCAGTGCCGGGCCGTGGCCGCGGGCGGAGGTGGTGCGACTCTTCGGTCAGTCCTATGTTGCAGCGTGCGCACCGGGCTTGACGGCCGAAAATCCCATTCGGGAAGTCGCCGATCTGAACGGGCATGCGCTGCTCGTGCACACAGCACGCAGGGATTCCTGGGAACGCTGGGCGGAAGCGGGTGCCGTGGATCCACCGACGGCACGCAAGCGGGTTCTGTTCAACACCATGACCGAGTTGGTGCGGGCGACAGAGCGTGGTCTGGGAGTCGGGCTGATTCCGGTACCGCTAGCCGTCGAGCGAATACTTTTGGGGCAGCTAACCCAGTTGTTTGATCATGCATTGCCCAGCGCCAAGAGTTACTTCCTGCTGCATCGTATCGAGGATGCCTCGAGGGCCGAAGTGGCAGGGTTTCGGGAATGGCTGCTCAAGGAACTGTCAACCGATGGACGACGGCTCTTCAAGAATGACTCCGCAGCCCGCGAGGAGCGGGAAGCTCGTCCTTAGGACCGCGGGGCATTGCAAACCCATAAAAAATTGGAGGCCTGTTCCGATGAGACGTGTCCTTTCGATGACCACATTGCTGGTTGCTGCAATGGCTTCCGCCGCCTCGCTATGCGCGCCAGCATCGCCGATAGCCATCGATCCTGCGGCGGATCCCATCTATCCGGCGTCGCTGGTGGAACTCACCGTACCCTCGCATGGAGTTCAGCTGCTGGGATTGCTGTATACGGCCGTTGGTACGGGCCCACATCTTGCGGCCGTCATCTATCACGGCTTTCCCGGCTATGAGGAGAACCTGGATATTGCCCAGACGCTGCGCCGTGCCGGCTATGACGTGCTGGTCGCCCATTACCGCGGCAGTTGGGGCGTGCCGGGCGAGTTTTCGTTCACTCACGCCATTGAGGATGCCGATGCCCAAGTGGACTGGATCAGCTCCCCTGAGGTTGTGGCGAAGTACCACCTCGATCCGGCACGCATCGTGGTAATCGGGCACTCCCTGGGCGGATACCTGGCGCTGTCGGCGGCGGCGCACCACCCGAATGTGGCCGCCGCGATCAGCATTTCGGGCGCCTCCCTCGGCCACCGTTTTGCCGGCCTGAAGCCCGCAGACAGGGACCGGGCGGCGGCCGAATATGCTGCGCAGAGGAATCCCATCGATCTGCTGCCCCTGGCCGGCACTTCGGCCAGGGCGCTCGACGCCGAAGTTTTCGACCACCGCGACGAGTGGGACTTCCTCAAGCTCGCGCCCTCATTGGGCAAGAGGCCTGTGTTGCTGTTCTCGGCCAGCGACGGAACCGGCCCCAACAGCAACGCGCTGCTGCGGGCTCTCGAGACTGCCGGCAATACCCGCTCGCGGCATTTCGAGATCAAGACGGATCATCCCTACAGCGATCATCGGATCGCGCTGCAGCGGGAGATTCTGGAATGGCTCGGCGCGCGCCTGCGCTGAAGCGACGTCGTATGGAAGGCAGAAGGAACCTGCGACGAAATCCCCCTTCCAGTCACTGTGCGGGAGTCCCTTCCCGTCAAACACGGCGTTCCAGCGTCCGGTTCAAATTAGGGAGCGCCCAGCCGTCGGCGACACGATGAGGATTTCCGCAGCGTCGCGGTCCTCTTCTGGTAATGGCGGATTAGATGCCAGGCGGCAATTTCCGTGTGACGATTTTGTTATGGCCATGTGACGAAGCGGCATTTCCGATCGACGCGGCCGTGCGGTAGCGTCGTTTCCGAGCGCGGATCATTCGATGCGACCGCGCGGGCTATTGTGTCTAAGAGGATAACGAAATGTCATGACGGATGAGGAGTTGATGTATAAGACCGAAGATATACTCGATGTTGAGTCGGTAGGTGAAAGCACAGTTAGATCGCCAAGAATATCGCCGCGGGGGGATGATGCGCCGGGTGGGTCTGCGAAAATGCATCCATCTGGAGTGATCCGAGCACAAGCCCGGCGAGATTCGCGCCGGACTCAAACCCTGATGATGAGCGGCGGGCGAAAATAGTGCCTGCAGAAACTCCGCCGCCCGAGATTTTCTGGTTCATCCCAGCGGCCGGCGATGGCCGCCATCTTGGCGCAGCAACCCGGCCCAACGGCTTCGCGTATCTCGCAAGCGTTGCTCAGGCCGCGGACACTCTCGGATTCGACGGCGTGCTGCTGCCCACCGGAGGCTTGGCCGAGGATACCATCGTCATCGGGAGCGCACTATTGAGCCTGACGCGGCGCCTGCGTTTTCTGGTAGCCGTACGGCCGGGACTCATTTCGCCGATTCTCGCCGCCCGCATCAATGCATCGCTTGATCGCATCAGTAATGGCCGCGCGAATTTGAACGTGGTCAGTGGCTCCGGGAAATTCGACTTCGAAGGGCTGCCGCTGTCGCATGAGGAGCGCTACGAATTGACCCGCGAATGGCTTGCGGCTTTCCGTGGCGCGTTCGGCGCTGATGCGGTGAGCCTCAAGGGAAAGCATATTCACGTTGAGAATGGCAAGGCGCTGCTACCGAGCGTGCAGCGTCCCTATCCGCCGATTTACTTTGGCGGTTCGAGTGACGAGGCGCGCAGCGTCGCCGCGGAGCATGCGGATGTCTATTTGTCTTGGGGCGAGCCTCCGGACGAGGTTGCGGAGAAATTCGCGGACATCCGCCGGCAGGCCGAAGCGCGGGGTCGCCACCTGCGTTTTGGCTTGCGCGCCCACATCATCGTCCGGGACACAGAAGAGGAGGCATGGCGCGAGGCAGATCGCCTGATCGCCCACCTCACGGATGAGCAAATCGCGAAAGCGCAGGCCGGATTTGCCGCGTCGGAGTCCGTCGGCCAGCAGCGGATGGCACGACTGCATCATGGCAACCGGGACAGCTTGCGAATCGGCAAGAATCTTTGGGCGGGCGTGGGCCTCGTTCGCGGCGGCGCTGGCACGGCCTTCGTGGGCAGCCCCGAGGACATCGCGCGGGCATTTTCGGAATACCGCGACGCCGGAGTCGAAACTTTCATTCTCTCCGGGTACCCGCACCTGGAGGAGGCATACCGTACGGCGGAATTACTGTTCCCGGCAATCGGCAAAGCCAGCCCTATCTTTCAGACGGTGCAGAAAGCCGTGGCGGCAGCGACGGCACACGCAGGTTCCGCGACCATTGGGCGGTTCAATTCAATCTAACAAGCCGATCGCAGCGCCGCCCTCAAACGGGAGTCAACACCACCACCGGAATCTGCCGATCGGTCTTGGTCTGGTACTGCTCGTAGGGCCCATAGATCTCCACCATCTTCGGCCACAATGTGGCACGTTCCGCGGCATCAGCCGTGCGCGCGCGGGCGGCGAACTTTTCGGCTTTCACCTGCACCCGCACTTCGGGATTGGCCTGCAGGTTCAGGTACCAGGAAGGGTGTGTGGGTGCGCCACCCTTTGAGGCGACCACGACGTAGTCCGAGCCGAAGTGGCCAAAGATCAGTGGCAGGGTCAGGGCGTTGCCCGACTTGCGGCCGGTTGTGGTCAGCAGCAACGTGGGGACCAGTCCCTTACCGCCGCCAAGACTGGCATCCCACATATAGCCGTCAGCACCATCGCTGGCGAGATAACGCGCCACGTGGTTCTTGATCCAATCCGGAAGTTCCCGCCTGTTGTTCGATTCAGCCATGGTAGCTCCACGTTAGGTGCGCCGGGTCGCGGCCAGATGGCAAATACGATACGCCCGAGCCCGAAATAATGCGACTCGCGCCATGATGCTACGGTCCACCCAGGCGAGCAGGTGCGGGATTAACGCCTGTCGGTACCGAGGGTGTCGGCGGCTTGCAGCACGGCATGGGCCAACCGCAAGCGGTCATCGGCGCTGCTCATGAGCGTTGCGGCTCTGAAGAACCTCATGCCCGGAGGCGGCTGCGAAGGCGCATCGGCGTGGTCGATGATGAAGCCACCGATAAAGTCCGCATAGCGCCGGGCCACCGCTGCCGCACTGACCTCGAGGCCAAGCTCGGCCATCATCTTTGCGGCCGGTCCCTTGATTGCCCTGCCCGCGATGATAGGCGTGACGGCGATGACGGGTGCATCGGCACGTTGTATGGCGGCGCGGATCTGCGGCACGGCGAGGATGGGCTCGATGCTGACGAAGGGGTTGGACGGACAGATGATGATGGCGCGCAGATCCCGGCGCTGTAGAGCGGCCAACGCGTCGGGTTGTGCCTGGGCCGCTTCGACGCCGGCGAACATGAAGTCGCGCACGGCCGGCTGGCATTGCCGATGGACAAAATAGTCCTGGAAGTCCAGCCACCCCTCGGTGGTCAGAACGCGCGTGCGTACGGGATCGTCGCTCATCGGCAGCACCCTGATGGCAATCCCCAAGGCCTGACACAGGTGGGCGGAGACCTCGCTCAGCGTCGCACCTCGCCGCAGTCGGCAGGTGCGCTCCACGTGCAGGGCAAGGTCGCGGTCGCCGAGCTGGAACCAGCTCTCTCCGCCGAGGCCCTTCAACGCTTCCATGAAGGTCCAGGTTTCATCGGCTCGCCCCCATCCCCGGACCGGATCGGAGACTCCGGCCAAGGCATACATCACCGAGTCCAGATCCGGGCAGATGTACAGGCCGAGGTGCTGGAAGTCATCGCCGGTGTTGACGATGACGGACAGTGCCGCGGGCGGCAGCGCCATCGCCAGGCCGTGGGCGAGCTTGGCGCCCCCCACGCCCCCACACAGCGCCACGACATGGCCGGTCATCGAAACAGGTCCTCTGCGGGTGGGCGCAGCAGTGCGGCGGCGGACTGGTGGCACGCGCGCGTGCTGAGGCCGCGTACCAGAATGACGGGACGTGCCTCACTCGCCTGCCCCATGAGGATGGAAGCGGCCGAGGCAATCTCGTCGGCGTGACCGACGATGGTCACGCGTAAGAGGCGTCCGAACAGATCCGTCCGACCGCGCAGATCGAGTATCGCGGCCACTCCGGCACAGCCGATTGCGACGCCAACCGTACCCTGACGCCACGGGCGGCCGAAGCTGTCACTGATGATGATTCCCGGCTCGCAGCCGCATAGCGCACCCAGTCGTTCTCGCAGGCGCATGGCGCTGGCGTCGGGGTTTTCCGGCAGCAGCAGCGCGTAGTCCCGGTCGGGTTCCGCTACGTTGGACTGGTCGATTCCAGCATTGGCCATAATCATCCCCAGCCGATGCTCGACAATCAGGACATCGCGCGCGGCGCGGACGATGCGACGCGATTCTCGCAACACCAACTCCACCAAGCGCGGATCCTTCTGCACGGTCTGCGCCAGCTCGAGCGCCTTCGGACTCGGTACGATTGTCGCCAGATCGATCCGGCAGCCTTCGGCCTTGGAGACGATCTTCTGCGCGAAGACCAGCACATCGTCGGGGCGCAACTGCAGGCCGACGCGATTGAGCGCATCCATGGTGAAGCCGGCGAGATCATCACCGCTTTGAACCCGCGGAAACTCTGGTAAGGCGACCAGATGCATCTCGGCTGCGGTGTTCGTCGCCACGGGTCCAATGAGTCCTCAGCCGAAGGCCGCGCGCAATCGCGGCAGGATCTGGTCGGCGTACAGATTCACAAAGCGCGCCTGGTCGGGGCCTGGGGCATGAAACACCAGGTGCCGGAAGCCCATTTCCAGGTACGGTCGAATCTTCTCCACATGCTCGTCCGGGTCCGTCGATACGATCCAGCGCTGCGCCGCACGTTCGGCCGGAATCGCCTCCGCCAGGCGCTCCATTTCCAGCGGATCCTCGACCGCGATCTTCTCCTCGGACGAAAGCGCCAGCGCCGCCCACTGCCGTGTGTCGTCGAGCGCGCGCTGCGGGTCAGTGTCGAATGAGACTTTCATCTCGATCATCATATCGACGTCCGCCGGGTTGCGACCGGAGGCCTGGATGCCGGTCGCGACGTTGGGAAGCAGCGTATCCCGATACAGCTGCGGGGCTTTGCCGCTGGTGCAGATGTACCCTGAGGCGTACTGGCCGGCGTACTTGGCCAACACCGGGCCAGCGGCGGCCACGTAGATCGGCGGGGCATGTTTCGGGAGATCGTAGATCGTGGCATTTTCGGTGCGGTAGAACTGGCCGCGGAAGCTGATCCGCTCCTGCGTCCACAGCTGTCGGATCAACGTCAGCGCTTCTTTGAGCCGCGCGGTGCGCTCCTTGGGCTCCGGCCAGGTCAGGCCGAGTGCCGGCACTTCATTGAGCGACTCGCCGGTCCCGACGCCGAGGATCACGCGCTCCGGAAACATCGTGCCAAGAGTCGCGAAGGCCTGCGCGACCACCGCAGGGTGATAGCGGAACGTGGGTGTGAGCACGCTCGTGCCCATGAGGATGCGCGAGGTGCGCGCACCCACAGCGCCCATCCAGGCTATCGAAAACGGCGCATGACCCCCGTGATGCCGCCAGGGTTGGAAGTGATCACTGACGAACACCGAATCGAAGCCGCGCTGCTCGGCGAGGATGGCAAACTCGAGCAACTCATTGGGCCCGAATTGCTCCGCGAACGCCTTGTATCCCAGTCGCAGCATCATGGCCCCCTGCAGCAATCAGCCCGTCGCGGCCAGCGCATCAGGCGCGGGCTGCGCGCAGATCGCCCGCGCCTCGAGCGGTTCAGCGGCGATGGCGTACAGGGTGGTGCGCTGGCGGGCCGGACGACCGATCCGGCGCGCCACGGCCTGCAGCTGCGCAGGGTTGAGTTCCTGTCCGTGCGCGCCACCGGCGGCGCGCGTGATCGACTCGTTCATGAGCGTGCCGCCCAGATCGTTGGCGCCGGCCTGCAGGCACAGTGCGGCGCCCGCAGGACCCATCTTCACCCAGGAGGTTTGAATATTGGGAATCAGAGGATGCAGCACCAACCTGGACACGGCATGCATGAGGATCGCTTCGCGCAAGCTCGGACCCGAGCGCGTCCGACCCTTGCGCCACAGTGGCGCCTCCATGTGCACGTAGGGTAATGGCACAAACTCGGTGATGCCGCCAGTGCGCTCCTGCAGTGCGCGCAGACGCTGCAGATGTCGCGCCCAGTGCACCGGCTGCTCAACATGTCCGAACATGATTGTGGACGTGGTGCGCAGGCCGACCGCGTGGGCCGTGGCGATGACGTCCAGCCATTCCTCGGTGCGCAGCTTGTCCGGGCAGATGATGGCGCGGATCTCATCGTCGAGGATTTCCGCCGCCGTGCCCGGTAAGGTCGACAAGCCCGCCTTGCGCAGCCGCTCCAGGTAAGCCGCCAGTGACAAGCCGAGCGTGCTGGCACCGTGCTGCACTTCCAGCGGCGAAAAGGCATGCACGTGCATGCCCGGTACCGCCGCTTTCACCGCACGAACGATCGCAAGGTAGGTCTCCCCCGTGAAGCTTGGGTGGATGCCGCCCTGCAGGCATACCTCGGTGGCACCGGCGGCCGCGGCCTCGACCGTGCGCCGCGCCACTTCGTCGAGTTCGAGGGTGTAGGCGGGCCCACGCAGATCGGTGGCACCTCGGCCCTTGGAGAAAGCGCAAAAGCCGCAGTGGTAGAGGCAGATATTGGTGTAGTTGATGTTCCGATTGACGACGTAGGTAACCGTGTCACCCACCGATTCGTGGCGCAGCCGGTCGGCGGCACCGATCAATTCATCGAGGTCGCGTCCCTCGACACTGAAGAGACGCACGATGTCCGCTTCACTGAGCGCATGACCTGCGTGCGCCGCCTGGATGAGTGCTCCGATTCGCAGGCTGGCGCCGCTGCGCCGGGGCAGGGCAGCCGTCGGCAACTCGCACCCCGATCCCGCGTGCCAAGGATCCGGTCGCGCGAAGCCGCGACTGTCGCTGAACCGGCGTACGCGCGCCGTAATGGCAGAATCCGTCCATGCTTCTGGTTGCGCGGCATAACGGGGCGCAAGCGCCAGCCGCTCGACCAGGTCCCGTCCGGCGGCGGCAGTGGCTCGGGCAAGATCCGCCAGATGGGGCCAGGGCGCCTCCGGGTTCACATGATCCGGCGTGACGGGCGAGACCCCGCCCCAATCGTTGATGCCGGCGCGAACCAGGCCCTCCAATGCCTGCGGCTGCAGGTTGGGCGGCGCCTGGATCGACATCGCGGGACCGAACAGCAGGCGCGCCACGGCAATGGTCCACAGCTGCTCCTCCAAATCCGGTTCGGGAGCGGCGTGCATCCGCGTGCCGGGCTTGGCGCGGAAATTCTGTATGATGAGCTCCTGCAAATGGCCGTGCGCAGCGTGCAGGGTGCGCAGTGCCAGCAGAGACTCGATGCGCTCGCGGCGCGTTTCGCCAATTCCGATCAGCAAGCCGGTGGTCATCGGAATGCGCAGTTCCCCAGCCGCCTTCAGTGTCGCGAGCCGCCTCGCCGGTACTTTGTCGGGAGAGCCGAAGTGCGGACCACCGCGCTCGCACAGCCGACTCGACGCGCTCTCGAGCATCAGCCCCATGGATACGCTCACGGGGCGCAGCCGCTGCAGCTCAGCGGCGTCCATAACGCCGGGATTCAGGTGCGGCAGCAACCCAGTCTGCTCCAGCACCAGCCGGGCCATGCGCTCCAGATACTCGAGCGTGCTGGCTGCGCCCAAGGTATCCAAGGTCCTGCGGGCGACGCTGTAGCGCGCCTCCGGCTTATCACCCAGTGTAAAGAGAGCCTCCTTGCACTGTGCAGCGTGGCCTGCGCGCGCGATCGCCACGACCTCTTCGGCCGTGAGATAGGCGCCCTGCAAACTTCGCGGCGCCTTGGCGAAGGTGCAGTAGTGACACACGTCGCGGCACAGTTGCGTGAGCGGAATGAAGACCTTGCGCGAGTAGGTGACCGTCTCGCCGAACCCGTCCAGGGTCAGTGACTCGGCGCTCGGCATGAGCTGTCCGGCCTGCGCCGGAATCAGCCATGCGTGGGCCTCCTCGGCAGCGGGCCGGTGGCCGGCCGCGATGGTCTGCAGCAGCGCGGCTAAGCCTGGAGACGCGCGCGCCATCGCTGCTCCTCGAGCCGATGAAGGTCAGCCGGGCAATCCACATCGAATGCCAGGCCGGCAAGGTGGACGACCTCGGGTTTCAGACCCATGTTTTGCGCCTCCTGCAGATGTAAACGGCTGCTGTCGGGGCCGAATTGAAAACGAAACGGCCGCGATGTGCTCAGGAAGAGCGCATTCGTGCCCACTGCCGCTGCATCCGGGGCGATCGCAAAGCCGCCCCGGCGACCGGTGCGCACCAAGCTGTCGATCTCAGCCGCAGTGATATTGGGCAGATCCGCCGGCAGTACCACCAGCTCGCGGCAACCGAATTCGTGCAGCGCCATTTGCGCCGCCAACAGGGCGCCGTTTAGGTCGCCGCCATTATCGGCGAGCACCGGGATACAGGGCGGAATATCGTCGCGCTCGGGGCTGACCACCACAATTTGGCGCAGCGTCTGTGCGCCCTGTGCCGCCGCGAGCACCGCCTCAAGCATGGCTCGCACGAGGTGCAGGCGCGCCGACGGTGGAAGAACCTGGGCCAGCCGAGTCTTGCACAGCGTCCGTGCCTTGATTGCAACCAAGGCGCAGGCACCGCGCTGCCGTTCGAGTCGGCAGGCCAAATTGCCAGCCACAGTCAGGTTCATCCGGGCCGCCGTTCGGCAGCGGGTGCCAGCAGGGCGAGCAGCCGTTCATCAGGCCGTCCGCTCGGACCAATGGCCTGAATGCAGACTTGATCCGCGCCAGCCTGCCAGTGTTCCGCAATGCGCGCGCGGATGGCCCGTTCGTCACCCCACGCGATCACCGCATCGATCAGATGATCGGATCCACCGCCTGCGAAGTCCGCATCAGCAAAACCCAATCGGCGCCAGTTGTCGACGTAGTTCGGCAGGCCGAGGTAAATGGACAGGAACTCACGGGCGATGGCCCGAGCCTCGGCAGCATCCGTATTGAGGATCGCCCCTTGCTCAACGCACAACAGCTTGTTCGCACCCAGGAGCGCCCGGGCCTTATGCGTGTGTTCGGGCGGGACATTGTACGGATGGGCACCATCGGCCTGTTCGGCGGCGAGTTCCAGCATCTTAGGCCCAAGTGCGGCCAGGATGGTCTTCGGCGCCACCGCCGGCGCAACCGCCCGATAGGGAGCCTCGGTCATGGCGCGCAGGTAACTGCGCATGGTGGCGACCGGCTTACCGTAGGTGTGATGGCGCAGGCTCTCCACCAGCGGTACGTGCGAGACGCCCAGTCCGAGCAGGAACCTGCCGCCGGACTGCTCATTGAGACCCTTCTGGGCTGCCGCCGCAGCGAGCGGATCGCGGGCGTAAATGTTGGCGATGCCACTGGCGATGATCAGGCGGCTGGTTTTGGCCAGTAGCCACGCACAGGCGGAAAAGACTTCGCGTCCGACAGCTTCCGGGATCCACAGCGCGCCATAGCCCCAGCTTTCGGTGCGCCTGGCAAAGTCGGCCGCCTCCGCTGCGGAGAGCGCATCCGTTCCCGCCCAGACTCCCAGGGATGTCAGTTTCACCAAGTACTCCCGATTAGCTCACCCCACTTTTATTATCCACGTATTCCGCCCACAGTGCTGCCGGAGCTGGCGTGGAGCACCGGTCAGCGGCCAGGCGGCACGGGCACGAGCGCGGGAGCACCCGAGACTGGTCATCCAGCGGCCAAAACATCGATCGGGACGGACAGATGCACCGTCCTTGGCAGCAGGCATTCCCGATCGCTGCAGGCCTGGAAGCGCACGCTCACGGGAATGAGCTGCCTGCCTGAGGCCAGTTCCCGGCCCACTCGCACAGGCAGGTGGACGACGAAGGGATGCGTGTAGAGTTGTGTCTCGAATCCGAAATGCGTGTCCTGTACTTTTTCCGCAGTCGTCCCGGAGGCCGCACCGGCAGCGGTGACGATGGTATTTGCGTCGAGTGTGATCCGCAGGGGCGTCGGACCGCCCGGGTGCTGCTCGAGCGCGTAGACGTGCCAGCCATCCTGGACCTCGCCAGAAAGATCAAGCGTCGCCGTGCTGCCGCCCGTGATCGTGCCCGCTGATTTCACCGATGCCGACCAGTGCACCGCATCTGGGATATCCGGGCTGTCAGCACCGGCAGTTCCAAACATCCACGGAGCGATCAGCAGAGAGAGTTGAATCTGCCGACCGAACTTTTCTTTGAAGCCTGTACGCCTGGTTGCCACTTTGATTGCAGTCTTCATTGGCAACGTACTCCACCTAAATTGCACCTATTGAATTGCGGGCAATGTATTCGGCGCCTGCGGGAAACACAAGACAACGCTCCGTCAGTTATGGACTTGGCTCATAACAAAATGTCATGACGTCTCGCCGTGTACAACATGCACGCACTCAGGCATCACGAGCGCTTGCCGGTTAGTGTGGGTCGCAGACGCTCACCGGGAAGCGGCCGTGCGCATCAAGACCCGGCCCGTGAGGTGATGAGCGAGTTGTGCCGCGTGCTCCCGCAGTTCCGGTACGGCCGTCGATTCCCAATGCTCGGGCCGCAGCATCGGCCCTATGTAGTACAAGCCGTGGGCGGGACGGCCATGGGCGTCGAGCAGGGCACCGAAGGCCGCGGTACGTACACCCAGGCCCAGGGAGTCCGGCACCGCCAGGCCTTGAGCGAGCAAGGAGAGCATCAAAGAGTTTCGAGAACGCCGCGGATCATAGTTCGGGCCGGTACAGTTGATGACGCGGTCGACGAGCAGCGTCGCATGCGCGCGGCTGCCGCGCGGCTGCCACGTTACGCGCACTTTCTCTCCCACGCGCTCAAGACTCACGATCCGTCCGGCGTTAACGGAGAGCTTGCGCTCGTCGCGCAGGTTCTCAAGCTCCGCGAGGGTCTGATGAGGCAGCCGGTGTCGATGAATGTCCCAGTACGGTCGGACGTGTCGCAGGAAGCGCTGGCGCTCACGCACGGGCATCCGTTGCCACAGTTGCGGCGCATGGCCGCGCAGCACGTTCATCAGTTCGCGCCAATCACCCCCGCGGCCCACTATCTCCGCTGCGAGGCCGCGAACGATGCGAAACAACGAGCGCGTCGAAAACGACGCGGCTTCCAGGAGACGGCGGGTATCAACCTGGACATGTTCGTGTCCCAGGGCGGTCTGCGAGGGTGGCACGAGGCCATGACGTGAAATGGCGTACACATGCACATCGCGGCCGGACGCACTGACTCCAGCCGTGACCACATCCGCCATGGTCAGGCCTGTGCCCACCACGAGCACCCGCTCTCCGGAACGGAACCCGGCCGCCGCGGTCCAGGGGTCGGCCACATACGATGCTGACCCGAGCAGCTGCTCGGTGCCCGGTAGTGCTTCGGAAGGGGGATTGCCGAGCGCCAGCACGACCTCATCCGCGAGCAATGTGCGTCCGTCTGTAAGACGCACGCTGTAGCCTTGGCCCTTGCTGCCGCGCTGCAGTGCGCAGGCGATTCCGCACACCCTCTCGAGCTCTACACCCTCGATGGCACTGCGTTCGGCAGAACTCAGCCGCGCCTCCAGGTACTCGCCATAGAGGCTGCGCGGCAGGAAGTCGTGGGCGGTTGCGCGCGGGAACCGCGTGAGCGCGAAATTAAGAAAATCGAGCGGTGCAGCGGCGTCGGCCGACATCCGGCCCGCCGGGACATTTAACAGATACGGGTAGGCGCGACTGGCATATGCCACGCCGCGCCCCGCCGGTGCATGGTCCAGAAGCATCACGCGCAGGGGCGCGCCGGAGGGGTGTTGCAACAGGTTGATGGCCACAGCCGTACCGCTGAAGCCCGCGCCCACAATGGCTATGGTCCGTGGCGGATAATTCACGCTTTGGCTCCGATCCTTACAAGTACGACGGAGCCTAGCGAAATCGGAGTATCAATCCGGTATCGATACGGTAGAGATTCGGGATGATCGGCCCGTTACGAGCCAGTTCAATAGCGCGACCGTGATCGTGGCCACCAGGACAAGTGAGCTGCCCAGGTCGATACGGGTAAGAAGCGCTGCGCAGATCACAATGCCGGCGACGGGAAACAGCACCCCGCCGGGGACCCGAAATGTGGCCGCCTGCGGCTGCTTCCTGCGTAGCGCCGGCACGGCAGCACAAATCGCTGCGAAATACAGCAGGCGCGCGACCGCCGAAAGCGTGACGTTCCAGGAGAAGCTGCCGAAAAGCGCGGCCCCCCAAGTGAACAATGCAAACACGCAGATCGATACGTAGGGGGTGCGAAATTGCGGATGTACGGCAGCGAACGGCGCCGGGAATTCACCTTTGGCGGCCAGTGCAAACATGCTGCGCGGCATCGCCAGCAGATTCGCGCTCAGAAAACCGCTGATGCTCACCACGGCCGCCGCCGAGATCAGCACCGCTCCCGCGCGACCCATCAGGACCCGGGCGGCATCGGCGAGTGGCCGAATGCTGTGTGACGGGTCCGGCACGACGCGCACGACGGTGAGCTGCAGCAAGGAGTAGAGCAGAGCAACGATAGACAGGCCGGCGAAGATCGCGAATGGGCCATCATGCCGCGGATTGCGCGCCTCGCCGGAGGCAATCAATGCGATCTCGTAACCGCCGTAGGAAAAAAACAGCAACAATATTGCCCGCAGCCAGTTGTCCAGGTTCGTGGACCGAGCGACCTGTGGCACCGACGGGTGTGCGAACAAATAGACTGTGCCCACGGCACATACCACTGCCAGCGCTGCGATCTTGGCGGCTGCAGTCGTGGTGCTGACGCGGGCACCCGCGCCGGCCCCGCGAACGTTGATCAGCGTCAGCGCTCCCAGCAGTACTGTAATGATGAGAAAGCGCGGCATCGCATGCGTCGCAGTGGGCCAAAATTCCGCAAGGTAGTCGACCAGTAGATTAAGGCTCGCAGCTCCCGCGGCGAGTCGAACGAGCAAGGTCATCCAGCCGACTTGCAGACCGGCGAACCGGCCCAGGGCGTGTCGCACATACAGATAGGTTCCGCCAGTGGCGGTGAACTGAGAGGCAACTTCCGCATAGCAGGCGGCGATGACCGCCATCGCCCCCCCGGCCAGCAGCACGGCCCACGGACTTGCGCTTCCCAAGGCTGCTGCAAGGGGAGAGGGCAGGCCGAAGATTCCGCTGCCGACTACGCCATTCACGGCCAGTGCGGCCAGGCTCCAACGGCCGATGACTCGAATCAGTTGCGGGCGTGCAGCTTCACTCACTCGTCGGCCGCGTGAGGATCAACTTCGCGGATCGGCAGGTCGTAGTGCGCGACGGTGATACTCCAGCGTTGATTTTCCTCACGCTTGAAGGTTTTCTGGTCAGGAAAGACCTGCTTGGGTAAGTCGCGGGACTGGGTGGTCGCCACGATGTCGCGATACGTGATCACCACGCGATAGTCCCAGCGCTGATCCTCGCTGGTGTGCAGGCCCGGTCGATAGATGGTGTACCCGAGTACGCGGCCGAGCTGCTTCTCCTTGTCCAGCAGTGGAATCTGATATTTCTGGAACAGGCGCCAGAATTCGTCGGACTCACCCCATTTGACACGATAGACCCACTCGACCTGGTACGGCGGCAAGTGGCTTTGGGCCGCAGGCGTTTGTGCGACAGCGCCGCCTGTTAGGAGGGTGCTGAACGACGCCACGGACGCCACCAGCAGCAAAACGCGCACAGTTGAACGATTCACGGGAACTCTCCAGATTGAGTGGTTTGAAGCAAGGACGGCTATTTGCCCGTAACGGCCGCCGGCGGCGGCTTCCACACGTTGTTGCGTCGATCGTTGTCAGGCAGCACGTGGTTGGGATCGACAGTGACGGAGATGATTGGCTGCCGGCTGGCGAGAACTGCCGTGTAGCGTGATTGCTGCAACCAGGTCTCTACCGGTAGGCGGAGCCGGCTGTTGCTGCCATCGGCAAAATCGATCTGCACCGTCGCTGGCAGCACCAGGGAATCCAAATTGGCGATGGTCACGCGCGCGCCCTGCAGCGGATCGCCATTGACGTACTTCACGTCCTCGACGGCGAGGTCGAGCGTCCAGTTATTGAAATACCAGCCGCGCCAGAACCAGGACAGATCCTCCCCGCCCGCACTTTCCATCGAGCGAAAGAAATCCGAGGGCGAGGGGTGTCGATAGGCCCATTGGCGAATGAAGCGGCGGAATGCCCAGTCGAAGCGCTCCGGTCCGAGGATCTGCTCACGCAGCAGAATCAGTCCCAGCGCCGACTTGAAATAGCTGACGGGATGACTGTATTTGCGCGGAATCATATCGGCGTTGGTGAGAATGACCGGCGCCTGCGGATCGTTCATCAGCGGCAGGATGTCATCGACCGGATTACCGCCGCCCGGCGCGTATTCCTGATCGCGCTTCGGACCGTACACGCCATTGCCGAAGGCGTCGGACTCGTAAACGTCTATGAAAGTGTTGAAGCCCTCGTCCATCCAGGCGTCACGGCGCTCATCAAAGCCGACCACCATCGGGAACCAGGTGTGACCGATCTCATGTGCCGTGAGCCAGAATAGCTCCTTGCCGCGCAGCTCGGCGCCGTCGAACACCAGACCCGGATACTCCATGCCCGAGACCTTGCCGCCGACATTGATGGCGGCCGGATACGGATACGGCAACCAACGGCGTGAGAACTCCTCGACAGCGTGCTTGAGATACTCCGTGGAGCGGCCCCATGCCTCAGCGCCGACGCTCTCGGCCGGGTAGAACGACATCGCGAGCGAGGTGCCCCCGTCCGGTAGACGAATGCGCGCCGCATCCCAGACGAACGCCGGCGATGCGCTGAATGCCACATCACGTGTGCGGTTCATTCGAAAATGCCAGGTCAGTTCCCCGCCGTGCGCGGGTCGGCTTGCCGGATCGATGACTTCTGCGGCAGAGCGGACGAATACAGTCGTATCGCTGCCGCGCGCCTGCTGAAGGCGCGTGCGTTGCTGCGCTGTCAGCACTTCCTGTGGATTTTGCAGCTCTCCTGAACCCGCAACGAGAAAGCTCGCGGGCACGGTGATATAGTAATCAAAATCTCCGTACTCCAGATAAAACTCGGCGCCGACATAGGGCAGCGTGTCCCAGCCACGAAGATCGTCGTATACCGCCATGCGCGGATACCACTGCGCGATGTCGTAGATGTCACCGTTACGAGTCGAACTGTAGGCAGTGCGGCCGCCGAATTCGCCGGGTATCTGATAATGGTAGTGGATCGCAAGTTGCAGGTGGCCACCAGCAGGCAGCGGTTGCGCCAGGCGCACCTGCATACGTGTATCCGAGACGACATAGTCCGCGTGGCTGCGTCGGCCGCCCGCCGCCACTTCTACTGCTTCAAGCTCATAACCGGCGGTGAATTGCCTGCGTGCAAAACCGCCGCCATAGGCGGATCGTGAATCGCTCCGGTACATATTCTGATCGAGCTGCACCCATAGGCTATCGAGAGCAGCTGGACTGTTATTGGTATAAGTAATGACTTCGCTGGCATCCAGTCGCTTGGCGCCGGTGTCGAGCCGCGCATGGATCTGATAGTCCGCGCGGTTCTGCCAGTAGTCTGGGCCCGGTGAGCCGTCAGCCGACCGATAACGATTGACGGGCTGGGGCAGCGTCAGCCGCGCAAAGGTTTGCCGCGGATCGTAGGTTCCCTGCAATGTCTGAGCGTGCGTAGATATGCTCGCGACAATCAGCAGCGCGATGCCGGCAAGCGGCGCGCGGTATCCGGTCATCTGGACCTCATAATCGCGTTGATGTTACGGCCTGGGCACTCGGTGCGGCTAAGTTCGAATTGGAATGAGCAAATTCGCTTCATGGCGCGCCGGCGCTTGGTGATCATGTGGCTATCAAGCCATATCAAAAGAGCATGAGTCATATATCGCGCGTCAAACATAGCAAGGCGCGACAACGATGTCACTGCTGTGTCACCGCCGCGCGACCGCCTTTGTTACGGCTCGCCGATATACTCCACGGCACGAATGAAACTCCAACAACTACGCTTTCTTACTGCCGTCGTTCAGAATGACTTGAACCTCACCGCTGCTGCCTCCAAGTTGGCTACGACACAGCCGGCGGTCAGCAAGCAATTGAAGCTGCTGGAGGGTGAGTTGGGATTCCGGATCTTCACCCGCCGGGGCCGCGCATTCACCAAGTTAACCCCGCCGGGTGAGCGCATTGTCACGCACGCACTGCGAGTCTTGCGCGAAGTGCAGAATATCAAGCGCATGTCGGAGGAGTTCAAGCACGAAGATCGGGGTGCGCTGGCTATTGGCACAACCCATACCCAGGCACGCTACGTACTGCCAGCCGCAATCAAGAGTTTCTGCGAAAAATATCCTGACGTGGAATTTCACCTGCACCAGGGTACGTCCGAGCAGATCGCCGAAATGGGAAAGCTCGGCCGCATAGATTTCGCGATTGCAACCGGGTCACAGGAACTTTTTTCGGAACATGTCCTTCTTCCGGTTTATCAGTGGCACCGCCGAATCGTCGTGCCCCGCAATCACCCCCTGGCACAGATCCGCGCGCCAAGCTTGGAGGACCTGGCCAAATACCCGCTAGTGACGTACGTATTCAGCTTTACGGGGCCATCGTCATTGACTGATGCGTTCGCGCGGGTAGGACTGAGTCCAAGGATTGCGCTCACCGCGCGGGATTCCGATGTCGTCAAGACGTACGTCCGCCTTGGATTGGGCGTGGGCATTATCGCCGGCATGGCGCTGGACCCCAAGGAAGATCAGGATCTTGTCTCGATCGAGGCGACGCATCTGTTCCCCGTCCATACCACTTGGATCGGATTCTTCCGTGATGGCTTGCTGCGCCAGTACATGTATGACTTCCTGCAAATCCTGGCGCCGCACCTGACGCGTCGAGTGGTCGATCGCGCCGTGGAATGCGAAACGCCGGAAGGTGTCGCGGCACTGTTTGCGCGCGAGCAACTCCCAGTGCGTTAACAGATTCATGACTACTTTGCAGTACCTGTGCCAGTGGCTGTACGATCTGCCGACGAGCACGGCACTACGTGAGTCCGATGTGGTCTTCCCGCTGATCGAGACATTTCACGTATTGGCCATCACGCTGATCGCCGGCACTATCGTGACCGTGGACTTGCGGGTATGTGGCCTGATTCTTCGTGGCGAGTCGCTGAGCCGCATCACTCGAGTACTGCTGCCGTATACCTGGTATGGGTTCGCCGTCATGCTGATCACGGGCCTGCCGTTGTTTGCCGCGGAAGCCGCGAAGCTATACGGGAATCCTGCATTCCGCGTGAAACTGCTGTTGCTGGGACTTGCGGGCCTGAATGCCCTGCTATTTCATAAGACCGCATTTCGCGGGATAGAGGATTTGGACCGGCGCAGCGCGACTTCACTGCCCGCACGGGTATTTGCGAGCCTGTCCATTCTGCTGTGGTCAGGAATCATCGTTTCCAGTCGTTTGATAGCGGTCTTTCACAGTCATTAGATTTGCCGGGGCCGGATTTGACCACCCTTCAGCAGCTGCTGAGCCTGATACAGCATACGTCGTTGAGCACCGCGATTCGCCGTTCGGACTGGGCGGTGATGGCGCTTGAGGCGGTTCACCTGCTCGGACTGGCGTTGCTAGGGGGCGCAGCCTGCATCCTCGCCCTGGCGGCGGTGCATCGCGCCGGGCTTCGCGGCATGTCTCTGGCGAGCCTCGCGCGGGGCTTGCGACCCTTGTTCGGCTTGGGGTTACTGCTCATGGTCCTCTCCGGCGTATTGATCGTGCTGTCCATGCCGTTCAAGTACTACCTCAACACTGCGTTTCGAGTGAAGATGGTGTTGCTGATCGCAGCCATCGCGGCTACAGGATGGCTGCTGCGATCTGGCCGCAGCTCCGCATCTGCCGGTCGGTTGCGTGCTCTTGCATTGATATCAGCGCTGTTGTGGCTAGGCGTGGGCTTCAGTGGTCGGCTGATCGGCTTTCTGTAATGTTCCCGATGCCATCACCGATTATTCGAGATTCCTTTCAGGCATAGCCATAGCGATTTTCCTCATTGGACGCTCAGCGGTTGCGGGCCTAGATTCTTCGCCATGCCACAAGATCGGGAGCACACATGAACGCATGGAGCGTGGCTAATGCGACCGTTCTGGGTTGGCTGCAGTGGCAACTGGGCGTAGTAGCGGTTCTGCGCAGCGATTTTGTCGGAGTGCTTCAGAAAATAGACTTAGATGATGTCGACTGGGATGCATGGCGAAATTTCTACAACGAAGGTCGCACGCCTCGCGCCGCGGTCGATCGTGCGCTGGAACGCGACTTGTGATCGCGGCAGGCGAAACTGTCATCTGCATATAAGTAAGTGTTGTTTCCCAATTCTTGGTCGATTCAATACACTGGTTCTGGCTCCCCGGCGCGGTCTTCTTGAAGTAAAGTGGACCCCCTCCCTCTGCACAATCGGATCGCCGCGCCGGGGTCGCCACCAGAGCTTCATATGCTCATGCAGATGGCCTTGGTCTCAAGATAGTTATTGAGGACCTCGTGGCCCATTTCGCGGCCCCAGCCGGACTGTTTGTATCCGCCGAATGGCAGCGCGGCGTCGAAGATGTTGTAGCAGTTGATCCACACCGTGCCGGCTCTGAGCTTGTTGGCAATGCGATGCGCTCGCTTGATGTTGCCAGTCCACAAACCCGCGGCCAGACCATAGACAGTATCGTTGGCGCGGCGGATCAAATCGTCATCGACGTCCTTGAACGGCATGACCGTCACAACGGGACCAAATATTTCCTCTTGGTAGACCCGCATCGTATCCTTGGTCCCATCCAGTACGGTGGGTTGTACAAAGAAGCCGACCTCGCCGTGCCGCTTACCGCCGGTGAGCGTGCGCGCGCCTTCCTCCCGACCTGACTGAAGGAATCCAGTGACCCGGTCGAATTGAACTTTGGACACCAAAGGTCCCATTTCGCTGGATGGGTTGAGTCCAGGTCCCAGGCGAATGTTTCGCGCCGCATTGCTGACGCCTTCGAGTACCCGATCGTAGTGCTTGTTCTGTACGAACAGGCGAGATCCCGCGCAACAGCATTGCCCATGGTTGAAGAATATGGCATTCGAAGCGCCTGCAATGGCCAGTTCCAGATCCGCGTCCTCGAGCACGATGTTCGGCGATTTGCCGCCAAGTTCAAGGGTCACTTTCTTCAGGT
>Ga0182030_10000997_pt1 | contig 56816 bp, 38 predicted proteins | sample 812S3MmetaG_FD_121299 | JGI IMG/M metagenome (GOLD analysis project Ga0182030, IMG submission 121299) | Permafrost microbial communities from Stordalen Mire, Sweden - 812S3M metaG (Illumina Assembly) | ecosystem: Environmental > Terrestrial > Soil > Wetlands > Permafrost | place: Sweden... | reverse complement strand
GCCGGTCGCGGCCATCGTGGCGACGGCCAAGGTCAATATGCGGCGTGCAAGGGTCACATGGCCGGGCTTGACCGAATCGATGACACTCAGCAACGTGAGTGAGGCGCCGTAGAAATTCAAGGTGGTGATGGTCACCAGCCCGAGCAGCGTGCAGAGCAGAAACGGCGCGCCGAATCCAGGCACTGCGGCATCGGCCGCTGCGCGTAGCGCACTGACGAACTCGAGCTTAGGGTACATGGCCGCTGCCACGGTACCCACCAACATGGTCCAAGACCCTCCGATGAACGCGCCGAGGTAGGTCCACCAAAACGACGCCCCGACGCCCACGTCCCGCGGCAGGTAGCGGGAATAATCGGAGACGTAGATCGACCACGACACTTGATACGCCGCGGCGGCAAAGAACTGCGCGAGGAAGGGCACGGGATGAAATGTGCCGAGTGCAAGCTGCGCCGCCGGGACGCCCCCCTCGATGGTCACCGCGAGGGTGAAAATCAGCAAAAACACGATGCTGACGTAGGCGACCCAGCGCTGGGCGATGTGGATGATGTCGTAGCCGAGCACCGCGAGCGAGACCGACAGCAGAGCGAACACCACCAATGTCGGAGTGCCCGGAATGGCGTAGAGCGAATGAAGCGTCTGCGCCGCGAGTATTTGATTGAAGGCGTTGTAGCCGATGAATGCGATCAAAGCCACGCCCCATACGAGCAGGGCACCCACATACCCGAATTGCGGCCGCGACTGGATCATCTGCGGCAACCCGAGCTGCGGGCCCTGGGTGGAATGAAAAGCCATGAAGAAGGTGCCCAGGGCGGATCCGAGTATGACCGCAATCGCCATCCAGACCAGAGTACCGCCCATCGCCACGCCGACGACGCCGGTCGCGACGGTCGCCAGATGAGCGTCGCCCGAAAACCACACGGGCCAGAGGTGCCACACCTTGCCGTGGCGCTCGGCGAGCGGAATGTAGTCGATCGACCGCTTTTCGATCAGAGCGTCGCCAATCTGTGGTTGCATCAGCGTTCCCGCGCCGGGGTTTGAGAAGCGTTGGTCGTGAGCGCCCGGTCGGAGCCGGAGGTTAGCATAGTCGACCAAGAGCCGAAGTCGAGCTTGCGCATAGTTAACGATGTGGTTAATATTTCGCATACTAGTTAATCATCTATCGAGGAGGATGCGCCCATGAAACCTACGCCGTCGGGCTGGCCCCGCTTTTCGAGCGCCGTGGTCTATCAGGATGCCGCGGCTGCAATCGACTGGCTCTGCGACGCTTTCGGCTTTGAGATCCGATTGAAAGTCGAGGGGGAAAATGGGCGCATCGAGCACTGCGAGCTCGAGTACGGCGACGGGCTGCTGATGATTGCCCAGGAGACTTCGGACTCGGCCCGGAAGTGGCGAAATATCTTTCGTAGCCCCCGCTCGCTCGACGGCGCCAATACGCAAAGCCTCATGTTCTACGTAGACGATGCCGACGCCCATTGCGCTCACGCCCGCATGCACGGCGCGCGCATCGTCGAAGAACCGGCCACCCACGACTACGGTCAGGATTACTGGGCGGATCGCAGCTACGGTGCGCTCGACCCCGAAGGCCACGTGTGGTGGGTCACACAGCGCGTGCGCAACATCCCGGCCAATTGACCACGGTCGCCGCCAGGCCGCCACCCATGCAACGCTCGACGCCCTCCCATCTCGATGCATCTTTCTCCGCGCTGTCCGACGCGACGCGCCGGGAAATGATCCGCACGCTTTTGCACAAGCCGCGCCGCGCCGGCGAGCTGGCCGAGTGCGTCTCGATGAGCCCCCAAGCGTTGAGCCGGCACTTGAAAGTTCTCCGCAGGGCCGGTCTGATCGTGGAGGACGGTGTGGAGAACGACGCACGGGTCAGGGTGTACCGCGTACATCCGGGCGCATTCGAGCCGCTCCAGGAGTGGCTCGCACAGGTGGAGGACCTTTGGCGTCGCCAGCTGCACGCTTTCAAAACTTATGCAGAGACCGTGCACCGATCCCGTCGTGGTAAGCCCTGATGGATGATATCGCGCGAGTCAGCGTATCGGTCGCGGTGCCTCCGCAGATCGCCTTCGACCTCTTCACCCGTGATATCGATCGCTGGTGGCGGCGTGGAATCAAATTTCGCCACACCGCTTCGCGCGGCGGCTTCATTCGAATGGAGCCGCAGGTGGGTGGACGCTTGTTCGAATCGGTCGATGCAGCGGAGGGCCCGTGCGTGTTCGAGGTCGGCCAAGTCCGCATATGGGACCCGCCTCATCGGCTGGAGTTTACCTGGCGCAATGCAAATTTCAGCGCCGAGGAATGCACAGCCGTCGAAGTGCGCTTCTCGGCGACCTCGCAGGGCACGTTGGTTAGCGTCACCCATCGCGGTTGGGCGTCCCTGCGCCCGGATCATCCGGCGCGGCATGGCCTCGAGGGCGCTGCCTTCTACCGCATGATCGGCCTGTGGTGGGGCGATCAGATGGCCTCGCTGCGAGAATACAGCCTCGCGGCTCGTGTCTAGCGACGCGAACCAGTTGAGTCACGCGCTGTCGTAGGTTGAATGGATCTACCGGCACCCACCAAGGAAAACCTCGCGCTTCTGACCAAGTTCGACGACCGCGCACAGCCGTTGTCGCTCGCGCAACGGCTCATCGAGCGCATCAGCGCCATCTGCGGAAGTCCCGCGTATTTCATGTGCAGCGTAGCCTTCGTTCTGGTGTGGACTTCAGTCAACGCCTGGGGTGCGAGCCATGGCTGGCATCATGTCGATCCGCCGCCCTTTTCGTGGCTTCAGGGCATCGTGAGCTCGAATGCGCTGCTGTTGACCGTAGCGGTCCTGATTCGGCAGAACCGGATGGCGCAGATGGCCGAGCATCGCTCGCACCTCGATCTGCAGATCAACCTTCTGACCGAACAGAAAGTCACGAAAATGCTCGAGCTGGTCGATCAGATGCACCGCGGAGTGAAAGATTTACACGGTGAACCGCCCGAACATGCGCGCGAGCCCATGGAAGAGATGACCAAGCCCACCGACCCGCACGCCATCTTGGATGCGATCAAGGAGAAACAGGGCGGCGGGCCTTGAGTCGACGCGGCGCCGGCGGTCCTCAATATTCAATCTGATACGAGAGCCCGATACTGCTCCCCGGATCATTGTCGGGGGTCGTACCCTGGATCGCGGTGCCGTTGCCTAGCCGCGTTTGCAGCTTCAAATGCTTGGTAAGGCTGACATCCACCTGCACCTGGCTCGTCCCCGTGGTGCTCTGTTTGCCCTCGACATAGACTCGTTTGGAAATGTAGCGACCCGCCTGAATGGCCGCGCCCTGATTTTCCGTACCCCCGGTCGCGGTTTGCACGGTATTCGTGCCCACGTTCAACCGGTCGAGGCCGAGCAATTTCTGGACCTTGGTGAGCGGGTTGCCGCCACTGCCGCCGACCCCGCTCACGGTCGCAAGCGCGGCGCCGACCTGCGCCACCTGCAGCGCCGTCAGCTGGGCCGCGGGCTGGCCGAACAAGAGCAGCGCCATGATCTCATCCGGCGCCAGATTCGGGGAGCTGGGGCTCGAGAACTCGAACTTCGGCGCGTCCGCATATCCGGATATCTGTAGTTTGACCGTGGTGCTCTGCACCGTGCTGGTTGCCGTGAAATCGAGTGTCGGATCGAGATTGCTCTTCTTGAGGCCCGCCCCATCGAAGCTCACCCGGCTCGTGTTGTCGAAAGTCAGCGTCGAGCCGGCGAACGAGAACACGCCGCGCACCAGATCGAATCCCGGGCCGCTGACCAGCGGTGCATCGGTGGTGCCGCGAATCCGCAAACTGCCGCCGAGCTCCGCATCCAGCCCGCGCCCCTGCACCAGAATTTCCCGCGGCGCATCGACCGAGACGTCAAGTCCCACTTCCAGCCGCTTTGCGGCGGGCGCTTGCGCGTGCTTGCCACGCCGCCGCACATCCAGTACCGCGACATCCGGCGGCAGCGAGTCCGGAATACCGATCACGGCGCGATTGACGTGGATCGTGCCCGCAACGTCGAGGCGCTCGAGCGCAGTGCCCTTGATGCTGAGGTCCGCATTGACGTTGGCGGTCACCAGCGCGCTGGTCACCAATTGAGCCTTGGTCGCGGTCAATTGCAGGTCGAGCGGAATCTTCGGCTGCAGCGCGCCGATGCTGCCGCTCATGCTTACCGAGCCTGACGCGGCCGTGGCCTTGAAGCTTTTGATCTGTAGAGTTCCTTCGCTGCCGTCGACTTCGGCCGTGATCCCGGTCAGATTCATCCCCCGCACATAGTCCCGGAAATTTCCGGACGCGAGCTTGACGGCGCCGGCAATCTGCGGCGTATCGAGCTTGCCGGTCACGCTGGCGTCCACCGCAAGATCTCCGCCCACGTGCATGCCGCGCGCCTCGAACAGCGGGTTGGCCACGGACAGATCGAGCTTGCCGTTCAACTTGAGGTCGTACTCGCCGGCGGCGTCCAGAGGCGTGTTGCCCGTCATGCTGAACAGCGAGGCTTTACCGGCGCTCAGCCGGACGTCCAGCGCCGCCGTGTCGCCCGCAAGATCCGCGTTCGCGCTCAGATTGAGCGGCGGCAGTCCGAGCGCTTCGTCGCTGGCGAATCGAATGTCGTGGGCATTCAGGCTGACGCGGCCGGTGGGTGCGGACAACGAGCCCTGCAGGTGGGCATCTCCCTCAATCGACCCTTCCGAGATCAAATCCGGCAGAAAAGCGCCGATGAGCTTCGGATCGATGTGTTGCAAAGAGGCGTGCGCATCGAGAGCGGGCAGCACCTCGCCCTCGATCTGCAGCACCGCGTCCCGCGCACCGAACTTGAGCTCCTCGACCTTGAGTCCATCCGCATAGGAAATTCGCGCCGGCGTCAACAAACCGATCTTCTCACCGCGGTATTCGAGCGTGACTTGGTCCATGCGCATTCGTTGCGTGTCGAGGTTCACGACCGCTGTAGCCGCGAGGTCCGCGGGGAAGCCCGCGAGATTCGGCGCCTGAACATGCAGTTGGGCCGCGACCGAACTCGTATCGCCTTCGCCCGCCACATGGATCGTGCCCGAGAAACGGCCCGCGGACAGATCTTTTGCATCCAGTTGGAACTTGGCTCGGGTGTGGCCCGCGCGGGGCGTGAATTCCACGACCCCGTCGAAGCTACCCTCAAGCTGGGTGCCCAGCAGGCGGTCCAGGTCCGCGAGCTGTCCAACCTCCACATGCACGTGACCCCGCGCATCGTCGATGTTCGACGGCATGGACATCTCGCCGTCGGCGCGCGCGCTCTTCCATTCGCCGCGGCGGATCGAGCCTTCAAAACCCTTGACGCCGTTGCGTCGCAGGGATGCGGACAGCGTGAGCGGGGAACCGTCGACGGTGCCGCGCACATCGACGCTCGCGCTCGGCGTGAACGGCAGACCTTGCGCATGAAGTTCGACCGAAGCCGCGCCCGGGCTGGATCCGCGAATCGAGAGTTCGCTTTTCAACTCGGCGTCGCCATTGAAGGAGGACGGCGCGCCGGTCAGGCCTCCCGACGCTTGCATCGAGCCGGCCAGTTCCGGGCGCAGGATGCCGAGGTCCGACACCTTGAGATCCCACCGCGCCTTGATGTCCTGCACATAGGCATCGGCCGCGGCCAGTGGTGTCTTTGCCAATCTCCCACCGGCCTCTCCCGACGTCGGCCGCGCCGCCGTTCCGCTCGCCGTGAGAGTCAGCGATGAGGCGTCGATCTCGGCACGATCGAGTGTGAATGTCTTGTCCGACATCGCGCCCGACACTTTCAGGACCGCACGGCTGCCCAGCATGTGGATCCACGGAGCCGAACCTCCCGCAAGACCTGCGGCCGCGTTCAGGGTCACGCCGATGTCGGATTCCCGAAAATCGATCTGCGCCTTGATACCGGCATCGCCGCGCACATCCTGCCCCGCCAATGCGGCGAACGGTGCAACATTCGGCACCTGCACCTCGAGTGCGACGCTCTGCCGGCCGGCGGTGATGGCCTGAGCCTTGAGCGACAGCAGCCTGTGCGTCGCTTCCACGGTGAGCGGGCGGGTATCGTCGGCGACTCGCATCGAGGCGGAGATCTGCAACGGGTCCTTCTCGAAGAGCGCGGCTTGTGGGCCGGGGATTCGCAGCCCATCGATAACGCCCCGCAGCGAGATGCTGCCCCGACCTGCCGCGAGATCGGCACGAAGCGCGGCAATGGCCGCATCGCCGGGGAGGGTCAAACCGTCAGCCTGCAAATGCCCGTCGGCCGTGGGATCCTTGAGCGTCCCATGCCACTGGCCCATCAGCGACAGCCGCTGCCATTTGAGGTCGGCCCGCGGAGCGACGGCGGGCGCATCGAGCGAATACTTCAAATCCATCGATCCCTCGTGCAAGTCGATGCGGCCGGCGACCGCCGCATTCAGCCGGCCCGCCGTCAGTTTGAGATCGATGAGCTCCGCTTCATGGGGGCCGCTGATGCTGAGGTTCGCATCGAGCGCACCAAGACCCGGGACCTTGAGGATGTTCTCCAAGGGGCCGTTCGCGGGCTCGTGCACGGTGAGCGTGCCATCCATGCGCTTCGTGTCGAACTTGAGGTGCATGGCATAGTCGCCCTCGCCGTCGATGCGGCGCGCAGTCACGTCGGCGAGTGCATTTTGGAGTGAGCGCAAATCCATGCCGCCGCGCAGCGACACCCGCGCCGCTTGACCGGCGAGCTCGGCGCCGAGGCGCACATCCTCGAGGACGAAGCGCCGCACTTCGATGTGTGGGACCGAGGCGCTGCCCCCGGCGCTCTCGGAATGCGGGGTGCGCTCCATATCCAGATGCGCGACCTCGAGATTGTCAACGGAGATGCGCCGCTCGAGGAGTGCGAGCGGCGTCCAAGCGAGCGAGATCCCATCGGCGGTGAGCCAAACTCCCTGCTTGTCGGTGAGCTCGAGCTTCTTAAGCGTGAGCTGCGTCGGGAACGAGCCGCCTAAGCCCGACAGATTCACCATGCCTCCCGTGAGCCGCGCGGTGATACGCTCGATCGTGGCCCGACCTGCATCGGTGTTGCCCACCACGAGCACCGCCACCGTCAAGAACCCGATCAGTCCCACCACGGAAGCCAACACCCACGCTGCGATCTTGAGCGGTTGGCGCAACATCAGAACGCCTGCCCGAGCCCGATGTAGACTTGGAAACTCTGGTTCTGGATGGCCGTGGGTTTGGTGGGCAGGGCCAGGTCCAATCGGATGGGTCCAATGGCGGTGTAATAACGCACACCCGCGCCGACGCCCACGAAGACATTCGCTGGCGTGACGGTCAGCTTGTTGCTCACCTGCCCGGCATCGACGAAGAACGCGGCACCGAAATTCTGCCCGAATCGCTGTCGAAACTCGATCCCGCCCGCGACCAGCGCGGTGCCTCCCACCGGATAGTCCGTAAAAGGAAAGTTGGGCCCGACCGCCTGATAGGCGTAGCCGCGAATACTTGCGCTGCCTCCGCCGTAAAATCTCTGATCCGGCGGCAGGCTGTATTCGCCCGCGCCCTGCGCCAGACCGACCAGCGCTCGAGCCGCCAGCACGCTGCGCCCGGGACTCAAGGGCAACAGCTTATCGAGATCGAAGTAGGTTGCGAGCTTGACCTGATCGATGAGGAAGCTCGCACTGCTCGCGCCCAGAGAGTGTGTAGGAGTGATGCTGAACGAATCGCGCATGCCGTGAGTGGGGTCGTCCAGCGGCGAGGTCAGGTCGGTCGAATCGAAGGTGATGGCAAGCGGTAACTGGATCAGGGTGTAGTAATAGGTCGGTTGGTCCAACACTGTCCCGTTCTCATTCGGAGGCTTACATCGTGTTGGAAACGGCGGCGGACTACAGATGAGCCCCACGACCTCGATAATCTTCTCGTTCACGGTCGACACGCCCGCGCTCACGGTCCACTGCTTGTTGAGCTTTCGGGTGAGCGTCACGCCCGCGGTGGTGGCGGTCTGGTCGTACGCGTCCAAATATTGTTTGATGGCGCTCAGGGAAAACAGCAAAGACTGGTCTCGGTGCCCGAAATCCGGCAGGAGATATTTGACGGTAGCGTCGTAGCCCAGGCCGTTGGTGGAGCTTCCACCGGCATTCAGAAGCGATGTGCTCACGGTCAGCTGCTCGGCGTTGCCGAACACGTTGCGGTCGCCCCAGGTCACGCCGCCGCTGCCGCCGAGATCGGTCGAATAAGCCGCCGTGACGTTGATCGAATGTCGCAGGCGCTCGCGTATCCTGAAAGTGATCGGCACGCCGCCCGTGTCGTCGGCTTTGGAACCGACCTCGACGCTGACGGCGGCGAATACGCCGAGCGACACGAGATCCGCCCGCGCCCGCTCGACGTTGGTGGAGTTGTATTGCTCGCCCGTGTGCACCAGGAGTCTGCGGCGCACGAATTTCTCGTTGACGCGCTTCAGTCCGCGGAACTTGATCTCGCCGATGCGCATTTTGTCGCCCGCTTCGACGTGGAAGGTCACATCGAGCACCGGATCCGCCTTGTCCTCGTAGGCCACGGGCGCATCCACCTTGGCGAATGCGTAGCCCTGCTCACCCAACACCGCGGATAGCCTCGCGCCTGCCGCCAACACCGTGGCGGCCACCGCCGCATCGCCGCTTTTCAGGGACAGCTCATTCTGGGCGGACGCCGGCAGCTCACCGTCGATGCTGATGTGGCGCAGGTGATACAGCGGACCCAAGGTGAACTTCACCTGGATCTTCGCGTCCTGTTTTTTCGGCAGCGCGGAGAGCTGGTCGGCCAGGCCGGGCGTATTGAGCGCGGTACCGTCGATCTGGACGCTGACGCCCGATTGATAATAGCCGTAGCTCTCCAAGACCGTCTTCAGGCGGTCGATGTCGCTGCGCGCGCGCGCGATCAGGCCATAGGGACTCACCGGCGCGGAAGTGCGCAGCGAGACGAGGTCCGAGGTCGCGTGCAGCGTCGAATCCATTGCCCCGTTGCCCGTGGAAGCGAGCTCCACTTTATACGGTTGCGGGTCGGCCGCGCGCGCGCCAGGGACGAAACCGGCTACCGCCAACGCCATCACGAAGATTCTGGGCAAAACCAAGCGCATTCGACTAAATTGAACCTCGGGACGGATGCGGTCCTACGTCATTAAGGCATGATGTCCGAACCCATTTATAGAGGCTCGAGTGTTAACTTTTAGATACTTCATTACGGATGCGCTGTGTCGGTGATCGTTTGCCATGCCTGTGATCTTGCGCATCGGCTGGACAGAATTGCGCCGGCCGCGCGCGTCCGCTGCGTCCGCTGCCGCGCTGAGCTATACCGCACGAGCGCGGCCGGTGTCGACACTGCGCTCGCTCTGGCGTCGGCCGCCCTGGTGCTGTTCATCATTGCCAATGTCTATCCGCTGGTGGCTTTCAAGGTCAACGGCACCACGCGCCTGGCCACTCTGGCGGGCGCCGCGCGCGGTTTGTATGACCAGGGTTACGCCGCCCTAGGGCTGCTCGTGATCTTCACCGCCGTGCTGGTGCCGCTGATCCAGATCTTAGCGTTTTTGTACCTGCTCGTCCCGGTGCGGCTCGGATGGCGCGCGCCGGGCCAGCAAAGCCTGTTCCGGGTGCTGGCGGCCTTGCGGCCCTGGGGCATGAGCGAGGTGTTCGTGCTCGGAGCGATCGTCGCGCTGGTCAAACTCTCCTCGGAGGCGGAAGTCGCCCCCCGCGTCGCACTCATCGCTTACGGTCTGCTCATGTTCATGTTGGCTGCGATGGCCAGCGCCACCCCCACCGAACAGTTCTGGCAATGGATCAGCCGAGGGCGGCGATGAGCGCACCGCGCGTGCGCGCCCCGATCACCGGCCGGAGCCTGGGGCTTCGCGTCTGCACCCGCTGCCGGACCACGATGCGCGCGGCCACCGGCGCCGGGCAGCGCTGTCCTCGTTGTTACTCGCCCGTGCACGTGCGCCGACCGCATAGTCTGGCCACCACGGCCTCCTTGGTGATCACCGCGGCGCTATTGTACATTCCGGCCAATGTATTGCCCGTCATGCGCACCCATACCTTCTTCAGCGATGAAGACGACACCATCATGAGCGGCGTCATTTCGCTGGCGCATTCAGGCTCCTGGCCGGTGGCGCTGCTGGTGTTTTTTGCCAGCATCGTCGTGCCGCTCCTCAAGCTGATCGCGCTCGGTGAGATTCTGATTGCGGTGACACGCGGGTCCGTGCGTCAACCGCAGCAGCGCAGCCGCTTGTTTCGACTGGTGGAATACGTCGGGCGCTGGTCGATGCTCGACGTGTTCGCGATGTCTCTGCTGGTCGCACTGGTGCAGGTGCAATCGTTGGCGACCGTCGAGGTGCGACCGGCCGCGCTGGCCTTTGCCGGGGTCGTCGTGCTCACCATGCTCGCCGCCCAGTCGTTCGATGAGCGCTTGCTTTGGGATGGCGAATCCCGTGACTGACCGCGCCCCGCCGCCAGATGAAGACGAGCTCCCTTCGGCTGTCCCCGACTCCCATCGTCGGGTGCGCCTGCCTTATGTATGGATTCTGCCGATCATCGTGATCATCGCGGGGGCGTTCGTCGCCGTGCGCGAGAAGCTCGCGGAAGGCACCAGCATCGAGATCACGTTCCACACGGCGGATGATCTGGAACCGAACAAAACCAAGATCAGCTACAAGGCGGTGGAAATCGGCGAGGTGAAGGAAATCCATGTCTCCAAGGACCGCAAGGAAGTCGTCGTCGAGGCGAGAATCCACCACAACGTGGCCGACTACTTGGTCCAGGACACGCGCTTCTGGGTGGTGCGGCCGCGGGTGACCGGTGCCAACATCTCGGGCTTGGGGACGCTGGTCTCCGGCGCGTACATCGGCGTCGACGTTGGGCACTCAGCCGTGCCCGCACGTCACTTCGTGGGGCTGGAGGTTCCGCCGATCGTCACCTCCGGACTTCCAGGGCGCGAATACATCCTGCACGCGGGCGATATCGGGTCACTCAACATCGGCTCAACGGTGTTCTACCGGCACATGCCGGCGGGACAAGTCGTGGCGTACTCGCTCGACCCGGGCGGCGCGAGCGTCACCGTCAAAGTATTCATCAACTCGCCCTACGACAAGTTCGTCACGCAGGACACGAAGTTTTGGCAGGCGAGCGGCGTGGACATGTCGATCGACTCCGAGGGGGTAAAACTGCATACCGAATCGGTTGCCTCCATCCTGGAGGGCGGCGTCGCGTTTCAATCCCCCAAGGACTCCAGCGCCACCGCCGAGGTGGCGGCGGACACCGAGTTCAAGCTGTACTCGGACCGCGAGCGGGCCATGCGCGAAACCGACACCGTCGCGGAAACATTCCTCATGTACTTTCAAGGATCGTTGCGCGGATTGTCGGTGGGCGCCCCGGTCGATCTGCGCGGCATCAACATCGGCGAAGTCAAGCGCCTTTCCGTCGAGTATGATCGCGTGGCTGGCGAGCTGCGCTTTCCCGTGGAGGTCGACATCTTTCCGCAGCGAATTCAAGCCCGCGCCCGCACGTCGAGTCCGAAAAGCACCGATCTGTCCAATGTGGGTGGCCACACCATGATCGACAGCATGGTGGCCCACGGCATGCGCGCGGAGCTCAAGGACGGCAACCTTCTCACCGGCCAGAAATACGTCGCCGTCGACGTGGTCAAGGGCGCTCCACGCGAGGCCGTGGCCTGGGATGCGCACCCGCCCATATTCCCGACCGCTTCCGGCGGCATTGACGAAATCACCGACTCCATCGGAAGCGTCGCCAAGAAACTCGACAAGGTGCCCTTCGACCGGATCTCCGACCATTTGGTCGCCACCATGGCGACGCTCGATCGAACGTTGAAGAGCACGGACAGCTTGATGCGCAACGTCGACGCGAGCATCGCACCGCAGGTCAGCGCTACATTGAAGGAGGCGCAAGAAGCCATGAAAAACGCCAACGCCGCGCTGTCCGAGGGCGGTTCGCTGAATAATGGCCTGGGAGACACGTTGCTGCAGCTGTCGCGCGCCGCCAAGTCCCTCGGCGCGCTGGCGGATTATCTCGAACGCCACCCCGAGGCGCTGATCCGGGGCAAGCCGGCGGATCCGCAATGAACGACTGGCCGAAGAGCGTAATGCCCACCATCGCTGTCATGCATCGGCAACGCTACGTGCCGGCGTTCGCCTTGTTCGCATTGCTGCTCGGCTCCTGCGCCGCCCAGCCTGATCATTTCTACGGGTTGAGCACGCTGCCCGCGGCCGTGGTCCCGCCATCCACCGGTTTCAACACGCATGTCATTCTCAGCATTTCCATTCCCTCACTGGTGGATCGCCGGCAGATGACCGTCGATGCGGCGGACGATCAGGTGGTGATCCTGGAGCACGAACGCTGGGCGGCGCCGCTCACCGATCTCATTACCCAAACGCTCGCGCGCGATATCGAGCAGCGCCGCCCCGGCGTGCTCGTCGCCGATCGCGGCTTCGATCAGCCCGGTATCGAACTCGTGCGCATCAAAGTCGACATCGTGCGCCTGACCGCCCGTCGGGCGGGGCGTGCGACCTTGGAAGCGCACTGGAGAATCGAGGGCCGCGCGCCGCCAACCAATCTGCTCGGCGGAGAGACCTTTTCCTCGCCGATCGAAGGAGCGGATTACGCCGCGATTGCCCGTGCCTTCAGCGTGTGCGTGGCCTCGCTTGCCGACCGTTTGTCGGAGAAGCTGCCATCACAGTGATCCAGACAACGACAGGCCCGCTTGGAAGGACAGGCCCGCTTCGAGCGTATCGAATACGACCCGAGGCTCGGCCGGCAATTTGTCCAGACCGAAATCACGCGCCATGGCCGACCGCACTTCCCTGCCGGCGGCCAGGTCGATGCTGTTGATGACTGCGAGCCTAAATCCTCCCGGCGGCATGATGTGCGCACGCGTCGGGCGATCCTCGAAAAAAGTGATTTGCACGCTCGTAACTCCAGCCGCGGCTCGATAGACCGACAGGCGCTCGGCGGTGGGATGCCGATAGGGTCTTCCGTGAGGGCCAAACAGGACCACGCTGTAACCCTCCTTCCGACGACCCTCGCGATAGTGCCAAATCCCGTGTTGGTACAGCCTCACCACCGCCTCGAGCCAGCCGCGGCCGTACAGATCGGGCCACTGATCGGAAAATCTCAGATGCGCCTCGATGATGCGCCCGCCGATGGTTTCGATGTTTGCCATGCCGGTATAACCGCATAGAAACCTCCGAATCCAATCGCGGCAGTAGCGCTCGAGGCGCCGCCGCGATCGAGCCTCGATGGTCCAGTAATCGAACGTGCCGGCAACGCCGGGCACTGCACAAGTATGCCGACACCAGGCAGGCTCGCCGCGCACCACCGCCCAATCGGTGCTCACATGTTCCCCGCTCAACCAAGGGCTCCAAAAATCGCCCGGCTTGCAGCTCACGCGAAATTCGCGCTCCGAACGCACCACCCGGGCTCCTGCCCCCATTCCCCTCAGGTTCGTGACCGGCTTGCAAAACACGGGATAGCGCGTGGGGGGCGCGTGGTGCAATCCACATTTCAAGCGCTGAGATTGCGCGACCCGCAGCTTGTCGTAGATCCACCGATGAGAGGGATGGAACTTGTAGGCATCCACATCGTCGGTGGGGATGTGTACGTCCGCAGGACAGCTCACGTTGGCAAAGTATTGCAAACGCCACGGATCGCACTCGTAGATTGGCATCGCGGCAGCTTATGATGAGTCTGGTGATGAATTCCCCGGGCGGTGGGCTCACCCCGATGCAGGAATTCGCCGACGCGATGGCCATGCTAAATTCCCTGGGGACTGTCCAACATCGTTCCTCGCGAGGTAAGCCATGCAACATGATGATCGGAGCGCACACGCCGAGGGCGACGGATCTCCCGATCGCGAGGAGCGAATCCAGGAATTCCTCGCGCGGCACGGCGGAACCAGCGCAACTGCGATGCAGGAAGAGAAAAACCCCGCGGGAGACGCGGGCTGGTACGAGGTCCATGCAGCGGATGGCTACCGGTTGCGCTGCGAATGGTCCCGCATCGGCAGCCGCGAAGAGCTCAAATTCTTGGAGCTGGCGCCGCGCGCGCACCCGGGCGGTCCGAGTTAACGTGCTCCCGCCCGAGCTCGCGCACATCCGTGTCGCCGCGGCGAACGTGAGCGCGAAGCGGTGAGCTTGCAACGTCCCTCGCTTTGGGCCGGGCTGCTTACAGTCTGTCTTTGCGCGGCGCTCCATGCCGCCTCGCCGCCGTCGTCGGGCGTTGCAATCAGCTCCCTCCTGTCCCCCACTCCCGCAGGCGCTCCGGCCGCAGGCGCTCCGGCCGCAGGCGTTCCGGCCGCAGCCGCCCCCGATTCCCACCCTACCGGGGCCGCCGCCGAATTCATGGCGGCCATGCAGCGCGCGCGGGCGCCGCTCGCTGCGCCGGAGCCTCCCGATTCGGCCGCGCTGAAGGCATATCCGATTTACGACTACCTGGTGGCCGCGCGCCTGCGTCGCGATTTGAGCGTCGGCCCGAACGAGGATCTCGACGCCCTGATCGACGTGTTTTTGCGCGCCCACGAGGGTCAACCGGTTGCCCGGCCATTGCGCCGGCAGTGGCTCGCGAGCCTCGCCGAGCGCCGCCGCTGGGATTGGTTCCTGCCCCGCTCCGCGGATGTGACCGACCCGGTTCTGATCTGCGATCGGCTTCAGGGCCGCCTGGCCACCGGCGACACCGACAAGCTCGCGGCCGACGCGCTGGCGCGATGGAATCTGGTTCAGCGGCCACCGGCCGAATGTGCCACCGTGTTCGCGTGGCTGCACGCGCAGGGTGCAGTGACCGCGCCGCTGCAGGAAGCGCGCGCCCGCGCCGCCCTCGCCGCCGACAATCCCTCGCTGGCGCGTGAATTCATTGCCGAGGTGCCGGCGGAACGATCCGCACCCCTGCATCAGTGGCTGCAGTTGTTGGAATCGCCGCGCCAGGCACTCAACACGTTGGCGGATACTCCCACCTCAGCCGTCGAGCCCGACGCGCTCGTGGCCGGCTTTACGCGGCTTTCCAACAGCGACACCGCCGCGGCCTCGGCGGTGCTGCCGGCATTGCTGTTGCGCCCGGATATGACGCCGATGCTGCGCGACAAGCTGTGGCGGTCCTATGCGCTCGGCGCGGCCTATGCTCGCCAGAGCACCGCGATCGCGGCTTTCGAACAGCTCCCGGCCTCTACGGAGGATCCCCAAGTGGTTGAATGGAGGTTGCGCGCGGCGATCTGGGCTGGGAATTACGCCAAAGCGCTCGAATGGATGAGCGACATGCCGGAGGGGCTTGCGATGCAACCGCGCTGGCGATATTGGCGGGCTCGCGCGACGGCTGCCGTCAAGGGTTCAGAAAGCGCCGCGCCCTTGTTTGCCGAAATTGCCGGCATGCGCGACTATTACGGCTATCTGGCCGCGGACCGCCTGCACCAAAGCTACAATCTCAACGTGCATCCCTCCTCCGATGATGCAATCGTCCAAGCGCGGCTGGCCGCGGAACCCGCCCTCATTCGCGCGCATGCGCTGTTCGACTGCGACATGGCGGACGAAGCCGGCGTGGAATGGGGCTCTGTGCTGGCGGGCGCCGCCAAGCCTTTGAAGGTGCAGGCCGCGCACCTTGCCTCGCGCTGGGGATGGTATGCCGAGACCATAGCGATGCTGGCTCAGGCGGACGACTGGGACGATGTGGCGTTGCGCTATCCTCGACCCTTTGCATCGATCATCGCGGATGCGAGCAAGCTGACCCAGGTTCCTGCTGATTGGATCTGGGCGATCATTCGTCAGGAAAGCCTGTTTCGCAAAGACGCGATCTCGCGTGCGGACGCTCGCGGACTCATGCAGATGCAGCCTGCCACCGCCGTCGCAGTGGCCAGGCGCTGGCATTTCGCCATCCCCAGCCGCGACGGCTTGTTCGATCCGCTGATCGCGGTTCCGCTCGGCGCCGCCTATCTACGCGAGCTGCTGGATCGATATGGCAATCAACTGGATCTGAGCCTCGCAGCATACAATGCGGGCCCGGTCTCAGTCGCCCGTTGGCTGCCGGCGCAAGCGGTGGACGCCGATGTGTGGATCGAGAACATCCCGTACACGGAGACCCGCGGCTACGTGCAGCACGTCTTTGAGCATGTGATCGCGTTTGCTTCTGTTCGCAACGCCGAGCCGCCGCGCCTCTCCGCCCTGATGGCCCCCGTCAGCGCCGTTCAGGCGCAGCGCCGAACCGATGCTGATCAGTAGAGCGCGCCGCTTCTACGAGCACACCGCGACGTTGCGCGACAACCTGGCCGCGGGCGGCGCGTTCGCCATGGCCACCGTCGCGCTTGCACTGCTCGCAAGGCTGCTGTTACCCGCACAGATCGGCAGTTTCCCCTTTCTCGCCTTCATACCGGCCATCTTGGTCACGAGCTTCGTCTGCGGCTGGCGTGCTGGATTGGTCGCGGCTGTGCTCGGTGCCCTGGTGAGATGGTATTTTTACGTCCCCGCGCCCGCGACGGGCGCGGCGATTGCCGGGCCGCCCAATAATGCGTTGCTGTTCGGCTTTGGTCTTTATACCGTCGCCGTCATCGTCATACTGACGCTGGTTGGCATCATGCATCTTGCCTTCCGCGATTTCGCGGTGAGCGAGCGAGCGCGCGAAATCTTGAACTCGAAATTGGAGCTGCGCGTGCACGAGCGCACCGAGGAACTCGAGGCGGCCAACCAGCGGTTGCGCGACGAGGCGGCGTCGCGAGCAGCCGCGGAAGCGCAGATCCGGCAGATGCAGAAAATGGAGGCGGTAGGCCTGCTGACCGGCGGGATCGCCCATGACTTCAACAATATGCTGGCGATCGTCGTGGGCTCGCTGGATATCGCCAAACGCCACCTGTTGAGCGACCGCGAAAAGGCCGAGCGCTTCATCAACAATGCCATGGAAGGCGCCCAGCGCGGCGCCCAGCTGACGGCGCGCCTCCTGGCATTCGCCCGACAGCAGCCTCTCGATCCGCGTCCGCTCGACACCAACGCGTTGGTTCGGGACATGTCGGATCTGCTCACCCGATCGATCGGTGAGAACATCCGCTTAGAGACCGCGCTCGCCTCGGAACTCTGGAGCACCCTCACAGACGCTTCCCAGCTGGAAAGCGCGGTGGTCAATTTGTGCGTCAACAGTCGGGATGCCATGCCCGAGGGTGGGCGACTCACGCTCGAGACCGGCAACGTCACGCTCGATGAGGCGTACGCCGCGGCGAACATGGATGCCAGGCCGGGCGACTATGTGATGATCGCGGTCGCGGACTCGGGGACGGGCATGGCACCTGAAGTCATTGCGCGCGCCTTCGATCCATTCTTTACCACCAAGGGGACGGGCAAGGGAACGGGCCTGGGACTGTCCCAGGTATACGGCTTCGTGCGGCAATCCGAAGGCCACGTGAGCATCGAGTCGCGGCTGGGTGCTGGAACCACCGTCCGGATTTTTCTGCCGCGCTATCGGGGCGCGCTGCCGGCCCCCGCAATCGATGCGCAGGATGCCCCGGCGCCGCGCAACAACCAGGAATTGGTGCTGGTCGTCGAGGATGAGGAGGGGGTACGCAGCATGAGCGTCGAGGCGCTGCGCAATCTTGGCTATACGGTGATCGCCGCGCACGGTCCGGAGCACGCATTGGGGCTGGTCGAAAGCGGCGTTGCGCCGCATTTGTTGTTCACGGACGTGGTCATGCCTGGCATGAGCGGGCGGGTGCTTGCCGAACGGGTCAAGGAAAGGCAGCCGGCAATCAAGGTGTTGTTCACCACCGGCTACTCGCGCGGCACCGCACTGGTGGACGATGCCGGGGATCGGCGCGCGCCGTTGCTTTGCAAGCCTTTCACCGTCGAGCAATTGGCAGTGAAGATTCGAAGTGCCCTCGATTCGCCGGCATGAGAGAACGCCGTCGCACATTAAACTGTTTTAACAATTCAACCATGCACGCTTAACCGCCGCGGGCTCAGGGTGGCGACCATGCTATGGCAATCGGGCTCCCGCGCTTGGCTCGGGCTCATCTGTGCGTCTCTCGCCGCCTGCAGTGTGGGCACCCCCTATCGACGCCCTTCCGTTCCCCTTCCCACGGAGTGGGATGCGCCGGTTCCAAGCGGCGCGAATGGCGAGCGGGATGCATCCGCTGGGGTGTGGCCGCAGGCCGATTGGTGGCATGGTTTCGGCTCCGCGCGCCTCGATGAGCTCATCGGCGAGGCACAGCGGAGCAACGATGACCTCGCCGCCGCGATGGCCCGAGTGCAGGAGGCCGATGCGCAGCTGCGTATCGCCGGCGCGCCACTCTTGCCCACGGTTGATTTGGGCGCGACCGCCACACGCGAGCGCTCGAGCGTGCTGCTCGGACGGCCCGGTGTTTACGATGTCTTCAATCCGGTGCTCACCGCGAGCTACGAGTTGGACTTCTGGGGGAAAAACCGCGCGGCGCGCGACGCGGCCAGGGCGGCCGCCGTTGCCAGCCGCTTCGATCAGCAGACCGTAGCCCTGACCGTGGTCTCGAGCGTGGCGACCACGTACTTTCAAGCCCTGGAACTGCGCGACCGGTTGCAGGTCGCACGCCACAACCTGGAGAACGGTGAAAAGATCTTGCGCGGGCTCACCTTCGAGCAGGAAGTAGGTACGGCGACCGGGCTCGACGTGGCGCAGCAGGCGACCGTGGTCGCGCTGCTCTATGCGGCGATCCCGCCGCTCGAGCAACAGCTCAAGCAGACCGTCTATGCGCTCGGGGTTCTGATCGGCCGCGCGCCGGAGTCCATCGAGGTGACTGAAGGCACATTGACCGCGCTGAAAAGCCCGCCTGTGGTCGCGGGGTTGCCCTCCCGGCTTCTCTCGCGGCGGCCCGACATCGCCGAAGCGGAGCAGCTGCTGATTGCCGCGAATGCCAACATCACTGTGGCCCGAGCCGAGCTGTTTCCGACCATCGAGCTGACCGCGAGCGGCGGTTACGAGAGCACCATGTTGTCCTCGCTGGTCAGTTCGGCGAATCGAGCCTACGCCCTGTCGGGAGGACTGACGCAGCCGATCTTCCACGGCGGCGCGCTGCGCGGCGAGCTCGCCTACACGAAGGCGCGTTACGCCGAGCTAGCCAGCACTTATCACAAGACAGTGCTGTCGGCGCTCAGCAATGTGGAGAATGCGCTGGTGGCGGCGCATCAGACGGCCGACCAAGAGGAGCGCCAGGCGCAGGCCGTGTCGAAAGCGAAGCGCGCTTACGAGTACGCTCAGATACAGATGTCCGCGGGCACCGTCAACATCTTGACGGTGCTCAACACGGAGAATGCGCTCTTCGGCGCGCAGGACACGCTGGTACAGGTGCACTACTCCCGCTTGCAGGCGTTGGTGGATTTGTTCACCGCCCTGGGCGGCGGTTGGCAACAGGGGTAGGCATCACCATGCGTTCGCATTACCTTCAAGGCCGCACGTGGGCGATGATCGCGATCTTCGCGGTGATCCTTCTGATCGCGGGCCGGGGCATGCTGCACAAGCCTGCCTCCGCAGCCACGCAGAAATCTTCGCCGGCCGTGGCCGTCGACACCGCCCTGGCCTCGCGGGCCGACGTGCCCATCTACCTGCAGGGATTGGGAACCGTGCAGGCGTTCTATACCGTTACGGTCACCGCTCGCGTCGACGGTGAGCTGCAAAGCGTCGGCTTCACCGAAGGTCAGACCGTGCAGAAGGGCGACCTCCTGGCGCAGATCGATCCGCGGCCGAATCGAGCCGCATTCGATCAGGCGGTCGCCACCAAGGTCAAGGATGAAGCTCAGCTTGCCAATGCGAAACGCGACTTCGAGCGCTACACCAAGCTGCAGCCTCAGGATCTCGCGAGCAAGCAGACGGTCGATACCCAGCGCGCGCTGGTCGATCAACTGGTCGCGCAGCTCAGGGTGGACCAGGCCATCATCGACAATGCGCGTACGCAGCTCGAGTACACGCGCATCACTTCTCCGATCACCGGCCGAACCGGCATTCGGCTGGTCGACCCGGGCAACATCGTGCATGCTGCGAACTCCACCGGCATCGTCGTGGTGACTCAGGTACAGCCCATCTCGGTGGTATTCACACTACCCGAGGAGGAGCTCGGCGCCGTCGCTCAGGCGCTCGCTGCCGGAAGCGTGAATGTCACGACCGTCTCGCGCGACGGCGGAGCCAAGCTCGATGAGGGCACGCTGAGCTTGATCGACAATCAGATCGATCAGGCGACGGGGTCGGTCCGGCTGAAGGCGGCTTTCGATAACGCCCACAACACGCTGTGGCCTGGACAGTACGTCGACGCCCGGGTACTGATTCGCACCGAGCGCGCTGCGTTGACCGTTCCGAACTCAGCGGTGCAGCTCGGCCCGAACGGCCCGTTCACCTACGTGGTCAAAGCCGATTCCAGCGTGGAGGTGCGTCCGTTGCGGGTCGCCGAGGGCGGCGGCGGATTGACCATCGTCAAGCAAGGTCTCGCGCCCGGAGAGCGCGTCGTCACCAGCAACCAATACCGTCTGCAGGCGGGTGTTCGTGTGCGAAGCACCGACGGCGCGTCGTGAACATCTCCGCACCGTTCGTCCGCCGCCCGATCGCCACCTCGCTGCTGATGGGCGGAATCTTCCTCGTGGGTCTCGTGGTGTACCCGCTGCTCCCGGTCGCACCGCTTCCCCAGGTGGACTTTCCCACCATCCAGGTCTCTGCTCAATTGCCCGGCGCAAGTCCGGAAACCATGGCGGCCACGGTGGCGACTCCACTGGAATACCAGTTCGCCGAAATCTCCGGGCTCACGCAGATGACGTCCACCAATCTACTGGGTCAGAGCCTCATCACCCTGCAGTTCGACTTGAACCGCAGCATCGATGCGGCCGCGCAGGATGTGCAGACGGGTATCGATGCTGCGGGAGGACAGCTCCCGAAGAATCTGCCGACGCCGCCCACCTACCGCAAAGTGAACCCCGCCGACTCCCCCATTCTCATCCTCGCGGTGCATTCCGACGTTCTGCCGGTCACCAGCGTCGATGATTACGCGGAGAACATCCTCGCACAGCAGATATCCCAGATTCCGGGCATTGCGCAGGTCTCGATCGGCGGGCAGCAAAAACCCGCGGTCAGGGTGCAAATCGATCCGGTCAAGCTCGCAGCGCTCGGCCTGCAGTTGGAAGATGTGGCAACCGTCATCAACGCCGCCACCGTCGACGCTCCCAAGGGATCGATCAACGGCCCGACCCGCGCGCTCACGATCTATGACAACGACCAGCTGCTGAAAGCTGCGCCGTGGAACGACGTGGTGGTGGCCTACCGAAACGGCGCGCCGGTGCGCATCCGCGATATCGGCATCGCCGTGGATGGACCGGAAAACACACTGCTCACGGCGTGGCAAAACGGCCGCAACGGCATCCTGCTGCTGGTCTACAAGCAACCGGGGGCCAACGTGATCGAGGCGGAGCAGCGGGTGGAGCAGCTCCTGCCGCACGCGCTCGCCTCGGTGCCGCCTTCGATCAAGGTGGACACCGTCGCGAATCGAACCACCACGATCAAGGCCGCGGTGCACGACGTGGAGTTCACGCTCGTGCTCACCATTGCGCTGGTGGTCATGGTGATATTCCTTTTCCTGCGCACCGCCTGGGCCACCATCATTCCCGGTATCACCGTCCCGCTCGCACTTCTCGGCACGGCCGCCATGATGTACGTGCTCAATTATAGCCTCGACAATCTCTCGCTCATGGCGCTTACCATCGCGGTGGGCTTCGTCGTCGACGATGCCATCGTGATGCTGGAGAACATCTATCGCCACATAGAGGACGGCTTGTCGCCGCTCGAGGCGACTCTCAAGGGCGCAGGCGAGATAGGCTTTACCATCATGTCCATCAGCATATCGCTGGTCGCGGTGTTCATACCGCTCCTGCTGATGGGCGGCATCATCGGCCGCTTGTTTCGAGAGTTCGCCATCACCATGACGATGACCATCGCGGTGTCGGCATTTGTCGCCTTGACGCTCTCCCCGACCATGTGCGCCTTGTTCCTCAAGGACGAGAAGCACGTCAAGCACGGCCGCCTCTATATGACGATCGAACGCGCCTTCGATGCGATGCTTGCCGCCTACACGCGCGGCCTCGACTTCGTGCTCGCGCGGCGGCGGGCGACGATATTCGTGTTCCTGCTCACGGTGGCGACCACGGTCGCGCTTTATATCGTGATCCCGAAGGGTTTCTTCCCCCAGCAGGACACCGGTATCATCGTCGGGTTGTCCGATGCGCCGCAGGACATCTCCTTCCACGAGATGGTGCGCCGGCAGCATGCGCTCCTCGATGTCGTGGCGCGCGATCCGGACGTCGAAAGCTACGGCACGGGTCTCGGCGGCAGCCGCCCGGTCAACAACGGCTTCGTCGTCATCGGGCTCAAGCCGCGCGATGAGCGCAAGGCCAATGCCGACCAGATCATCAACCGGCTGCGTCCGCAGCTTGCGCAAGTGGCGGGGGCGACGCTCTTCATGCAGGCGGCGCAGGACCTCAATATCGGCGGCCGCACCAGCCGCACGCAGTATCAATACACGCTGACGGATTCGGACATCGACGAGCTCAACGAGTGGGCACCGCGGCTGCTCGCGAAGCTGCAAAAGCTGCCGGCTCTGCGCGACGTGGCGTCCGACCAACAAACCACCAGCGGCATGGTCGCCCTAACCATCGACCGGGATCAGGCCGCGCGCTTCGGCATCCAGCCGGCGGCCATCGATCAGGCGCTCTACGACGCATTTGGCCAGCGCCAAGCCGCGCAGTTCTTCACCCAGGCCAACAGCTACCACGTAGTCCTCGAGATCACGCCATCGCTGCAGAGCGATCCGGCGTCGCTCCAGAAGCTGTACCTCAAATCGCCGCTGACCGGCCAGATGGTGCCGCTCTCGGCGATGACTCGCTACGACACCCAGCACGTGACCTACCTGTCCATCAACCATCAAGGGCAGTTCCCGGCCGTGACGCTGTCGTTCAATCTGGCGCCCGGTGCCGCGCTCGGCGATGCGGTGGATGCGATCACCAAAGTCTCTGCGGACATGCGCCTTCCAGCCACGATCGAGGGAACGTTCCAGGGAACCGCGCAGGCTTTCCAGAGTTCCCTGAGGACTCAGCCCTACCTCATTTTGGCGGCGCTGGTGGCGGTCTATATCATTCTAGGCATGCTGTACGAGAGCTATATCCACCCGTTGACCATTCTCTCGACGCTGCCCTCGGCAGGCGTGGGCGCGCTGCTGGTGCTGCTGCTCTTTCATATAGAACTCTCGGTGATGGGCCTGATCGGCATCATCCTCTTGATCGGCATCGTCAAAAAGAACGGCATTATGATGGTGGATTTCGCCATTCAGGCCGAGCGCGAGCAGCATTTGTCGCCGCATGATGCGATTCGACAGGCTTGTCTGCTGCGATTCCGCCCCATCATGATGACCACCATGGCGGCGCTGCTCGGGGCATTACCGCTGGCGCTCGGTCGAGGAACCGGATCGGAGCTGCGCCAGCCGCTGGGATACACCATGGTCGGCGGGCTGATCGTGAGTCAGGCGCTCACTCTGTTCACCACGCCGGTGGTGTATCTTTATCTGGACGAGTTCAGCTTGTGGTTGAAGGGCCGGCGCGGCAGGGGTCGCGCATTGCCCGGACACCCGGCACCCGGTCCCGATCGAGCCACGGCCGTGGGAGAGCCGACGTGAAGATTTTGCTGGTCGAGGATAACGAGCGCGTCAGCCAATTCGTCGTCAAGGGACTGCAGGAGGCCGGGCACACCACCGATCACGCACCCAATGGCCGCGACGGGATGTTCCTGGCCGCGAGCGAGCCATACGACGTGATCATCATGGACCGCATGCTGCCGGGCGAGATCGACGGCCTCGCCATCATCGAGGTGCTGCGCAAGGCGGGCAAACGCACCCCGATCCTCATCCTCAGCGCCTTGTCCGAGGTCGACGACCGCATCCGCGGCCTGCGCAGCGGCGGCGACGATTACCTGACGAAACCCTTCGCGTTCGGGGAGCTGCTCGCGCGCCTGGACGCACTGCATCGCCGCTCCCAGGGTGTCAACCGGGAGATTCCCCTGTCCGTCGGCGACCTGCATATGGATCCGATGACGCGCAAGGTTACGCGCGGCGATCGTCCTATCACGCTTCAGCCGCGGGAATTCAAACTGCTCGAGTACCTGATGCGTCATGCCGGTCAAGTCGTCACCCGAACCATGCTTCTCGAGAATGTTTGGGACTATCATTTCGACCCGCAGACCAATGTGGTCGACGTGCACATCAGCAAGCTGCGGCAAAAGATCGACGCCGAATTCGAGCGACCGCTGCTGCGCACCGTGCGCAATGCGGGATATATGGTGACAGCCGGCGATTAGGCAGCTCCCCATGATGCGCTCCTCCGCACTCTCGCTCGCGCTCGGATATGTTGCCCTCGGCATCGTCTCGCTGGTTCTGTTCGCGGCGCCGCTCTGGTATGCCTGGCAAGTGACGATCCAGGACGGTCGCAGCGAAATTCTGCAGGCGGACGCGCAGCGATTGACCGACGTGTTCCGCCGTGACGGCGGCGAGGCGCTCAAGAATTTCATCGACGCGCGGGTCAACATGCAGATCGCCGGGGATCGAATCCTGCTTCTGACCGACTCCTCGCTGAAGCCGCTGTCGGGAAACCTTCGGCTCTGGCCGGCCAACGTGCCAGCGGCCCCGGGAAACTACCGGATCAGCATCGACTTCGGCGATCGGGCACGGCAGGACACCCTGGTGCACGTGGCGCATCTCGGTGATTACTATCTGCTCATCGGTCGCGACAACAAGCTGTTCGCACCCCTCGAGCGGCGTTTCTGGTATGGATTGACGGCCGCCATCGCGGTGCTGTCGATTGCGGGCCTGATGATCGGCCTGATCACGCGACGCGCGCTCATGTCGCGGGTGTACAGCATTGGGCAGACCGTCACTGCCATCATCCATGGGGACCTGAAGCACCGGCTGCCGACGAACGTGAGCGATGACGAGCTCAACACGCTCGCGCGCACCATCAACGGCATGCTGGAGCAGATCGAGCAGCTCGTGCATGGCGTGCGCAATGTCTCGAATTCGATCGCCCATGATTTGCGCACGCCTCTGGCGGAACTGCGCTCGCGGCTGGAGGAACTCATACTGGTGCGCCCGCCGCCCGAGGCCACGTTCACCGAGCTCGACGGCGCGGTGGCCGACGTCGACCGGGTCATCCGCATCTTCGACGCGCTGTTGAGGTTGGCGGAAATTGACGCGGGACTGCGCCGCTCGGGGTTCGTGAGTCTGGACCTCGCGGACCTCGCAGCGGCGGCGGTCGAGTTCTATGCGCCCGCGGCTGAACTCAAGAACATCCGCCTCACCTTGCACGCGCAAGGCCCGCTCGGCGTATCCGGGGATCCGGTGCTCATCGCGCAAGCCCTCGGCAACCTGATCGACAATGCACTGAAATTTGCGCCGGACGACGGTTTCATCGACATCACGATCCGCCGACGCCCCGACGGTCTGGCGGAGATCGCGGTGACCGACAACGGTCCCGGCATTCTGGACACCGAAAAAAGCAAGGTGGTCGAGCGCTTCTATCGGGGAGACGCCAGCCGCGGCACCCCGGGCGTCGGCTTGGGGCTGAGCCTGGTGCAGGCCGTAGCAAAGCTGCACGGCAGCGCCTTGGAACTTTCCGATCGCGACCCCGGCCTGTGTGCGGTCATCGCTGTCCCCTGCATCGAGACGGTGTCTGCGGCGGCGGGAGCCACGTCGGGCGGTGAAGCGACCGTCGCGGACCGCACCCCGGGGCGCCTACGGCGAGCACCGCGTCGTAATTGGACATAATCAGGCTTTGGGGCACGATTTTTGCGAGCCGCTACCGCGGCCGGACAAAATTCAGCTTATATTATGGGAGCTGCAATCCATCGATAAACAGTCCATCGATAAACGGCCATGGGTTTGCAATGAACAGCATCTTCACCTTCGCCGAACGCTTACTTTTTGCGATCACCTGCGTTTTGGGCTGGGTGATCTTCCCGATGTTCATTTTGGGGGCCGGCATCACGCTCTTCGCCTATGCATTGCTCGCAGAGATCGTGGCGCAGATAGCAGGCGCGGCCGCCCCCGTCCCCAGCGACAAACTCTCCGCGAGTACGGTGGCCGACAGGCTGAGCGGATCCCTCCGCCCGTAAGACAATCCCTACGACCCTTGACCGGGGCTACTGGCTTCAATTCCGGGCCATGCGGCCCATGCTCAGGCACCGTGAGAGGTCGTTCGGCATCTCACCTGTCACCAGGAGCAAGTCATGGGTAATGCGAACGATGAGGACAAAGCGCGGGCGGCGACGTCTGCTGAGCGCAAGCTACGCGGCGGCGCCCTGAGGGGCTCGGAACAGAAATCCGCGGCGGATCACACCACCTATGAAGAGGGGCGCAATCCGGATACCGAGTTGCATCTCGGCGACGAGCCGGACAGCCTTTATCACGATGGTTTGGATGTTGAGGATGACTCCGGGGAGACGCTCGCAGGCACGCGCGGCGATTCCGCCGGCATCAAGCCCTAGCCTAGAGGGGCCAGCGCCGGGGGGAGCGCGACCGGCCGCACAGTTCAGGCATTTCGAACCCGGCGCGCCGATCCGCGATGCGACAATGACCGCCCGTCTTGCCAGGAAAGGGCGAAACTGTGTCGCGTCTGCAGGTGGCCTCTCTTCGCATCGGGCGCCGCGTCAAAGTTCGGCTTCACCGCGGTATGTCGCTCGGCATCACCGCTCGACTGGTCATCGCCTTTGCCGCCGTGGCGACGCTCGGGGTCGCCGCCAATGTCGTCATGGAGCGCGCCATTGAAGTGGTGCAGACCACGCGCGTTGATCGAAGCCAGTACTCCCCTCTCCCCGATGCACGCTCGCCCATCTCGCGTCCCGCTCTCATCCCGGCGAATGCCAACTCAAGCGCAAGCGGACAACCTCCACAGGCGGTATCCGAGCCCGCGATCGGCCGTTTCGTCAGCGCCATCGATCGCTTTCAGAGCTCTATGGAAGTGCGCGCGAGCTCCGATACGGCCGAGAGTACGGCTGGGTTCGATGCGAGTGCCAAAGAACTGGAAGCCGCCGCCAGCGATTTTCGGCGGTTGCTCCCGCGCCCCGCACTGAGGGCCGAAGTCATTTCGGCATTGGGCGCATACCGGCATGCCGGCGCCGACTACCTGTCGGCGACGCAGCTTCGGCGCAGCGCTGCTGGAGAATACCTTGAGCATCTCGATCATCTGGACGGAACGATCACGGGTTCCATCGACAGCGGCTGGAAGATTTTCGGGCGCGTTCTTGCGCGCGAGTCCTTGCTGACGCTGCATGCGAAGCTTGACGAACTCCGCCATCGATTCGGCGCGACGGGCGGTCCCGGGACCATCTCGTTTGGCTCTGCCGAGGTGGCCGCGGGCGAGCTGTCGCTGAGGCAGGCGTACGCCGCCAGCGAGCGCAGCCTAGCGAAATCCCAAGGTGCCGCCTGGATGCGACAAACGCGCGAGGACATGGAGCGGATGGCTCGGTTGCGCGAGGAGGTCGGCGCTGCGGCGGCGCAAATGCTGGACGCTAAGGGGGCGCTCGCATCCTCCCGAGCGCGCCTGGTCGCGTTGACTTCGAGCGCCCGCGCGGCGGCAGTCGCCGCCGCGGCCGACGAAACTTCGAGCAACCCTCGAACGGGGCCGAATACGAACGGCGCGCTGCCGCCCCCGGTCCGCTCATCACCGATCGTTGCGGCCGCCACCACCATCACTACCACCACGGACAGACTGCCCGACCGGAGCCGACGACTCGCTGTGGGAACCCTAACCGCAGCGGTTCTGGCCCTACTCGCCGTGATTTCGATATGGACCGTGCGCAGCATCTTGATACCCGTGCGGCGCATGCTCGACGCCACCCGCGGCCTCGCGCAAGGCGAGGTCGCCACTCGCGTCCCACGCGGCGGAATGAAGGAGCTGGACTCACTCGCCGCCGCGTTCAACCGGATGGCCTCCCAGCTCGCGACGGCCCGGGACATCACCCAGGATTACCGTCGGCATCTGGAGTCCCAGGTGGAACAACGCACCCGGCAACTTCAGCATCTCGCCGAGCGCGACTCGCTGACCTTGCTGGTCAACCGCCGCCGTTTTTTCGTCTTGCTCGATCAATGCATGCAGCGGTCGCGGGAAATCGAATGCGGGGTTGCGGTATTTTTCATCGATCTGGACAACTTCAAGAATCTCAACGACGGCATGGGTCATACCTTCGGCGACCGCGCGTTGATCAGCGTGGCGCAACGCCTCGAGGAAACGGCCGCCAGCTTCGGCTTTGCCGCCCGCCTGGGCGGTGATGAATTCACCGTGGTCCACGAGGAGGTGTTTGCCCCGCAGGATGCCGAAGCGGCGGGTCTGAAGCTCGTGGATGCCTTCCGCAGGCCGCTCATCGTGGAGGGACGGGAGATCACGGTGAGCGTGAGCATCGGTGCGAGCTTGTATCCCGATCACGATCAGCGCGCCGAAGGGTTGTTGAGCGCCGCCGACGCGGCGCTGTTCCACGCCAAAGCGCTCGGTCGCAATCAGCTCGCGATGTTCACCCCGGAGCTTCTGGAGACCGCAACCCGCAAATTCACCACCGAACAGGGAGTCCGCCACGCCCTCGAGCATGACGAGTTCGAACTCGTCTACCAGCCCGAGGTGAGAATGGCCACCCTGCAGGTCGGCCTGGTCGAAGCGCTCGTCCGCTGGCGCATGCCGGATGGCCGCCTCGCCTCACCCGATGAATTTCTGGCCGTCACCGAAGAGTCGGGGCTCATCGTCGAACTCGGCGACTGGGTGTTGCGAAATGCGTTGCGGGCGGCGTCGGACTGGCATCGGGGAGGCTGGGCTGGGGTCAAGGTGGCGATCAACGTCTCGGCGCGCCAGTTGATCGACCACCGCTTCGTTCAGCGCATCCAGGAATTGCTGCGGCAATGCGCGCTGCCGGCAACGTGCATCGAGCTCGAATTGACCGAGTCGGTGCTGCAGACCGGCAGTTCCACGATCGAGTCGTTGCAGCTCCTGCGATCGCTGGGCATCGCGATTGCGCTCGACGATTTCGGTACGGGTTACTCATCGCTGGCCTCGCTCGAGCAGCTGCCGCTGTCGCGCATCAAACTCGACCGAAGCTTGATAGCCGGCATCGACTCGAATCCCCGCTCGAGGGCCATTGCATTCGCCCTCATCCGCCTTTGCGACGAACTCGGCATCGAGGTTACGGCAGAAGGAGTCGAGCGCGAGAGCCAATTCTCTCGCCTGGCCGGGAGCCCGGCAATGTATCTTCAGGGCTACCTGATTTCGCGCCCCGTGAGCGAGGCCGAGGTGCTTGGCGTCAATGAGCGGATGCCCCAGGTGATGCACGATTTGATGCTGAGCGCCCCGAGTTCCCCGGCGAGGGGGCCAAGATCGGCGACCCAGCCGTCGGATCAGGATCCCGAGGAACGCCTACAGTTCACCGAGAGCGCCGCGACGCGTTAAGATTCCCTCCATGGATCATCAATCGCGATTGATTGCGGCGGCTGCCGGCAGCATTTGCTGGGCGCTACTGGGCTCGAACGGCTTCGCGCAGACGCCTGAACAGGAAAAAAGTTGGGCGGAGGATCGCGCTCGCGCGACTGCGGAGGCCAAAGCGAGCCAGGAGCGGCTGGCGCAGGAGCGAGCCGCTCGCAAGGCCGACCCCATGACCTGGGTCCGCACGCTTGATCCCATGACCAGCGGAGGCTGGGAGTTTCGCAGCGTGGCCACGTACGGTTCCTGGGCCGTGTACAGCAGCACTCATCAATTCAAGCGCTCCGGGCAGATCGTGACCGTGTGGATGCGGCACGAATATGCCGAGGCCCAGACGGCGGACGGCAGCCCCTATTTCAGCGCGGTCGAAAAGACGCAGTTCGACTGCAAGAAGGAGCAATCCCGCACCCTGCTGGTGGTCTACTACTCCGCCAATAACATCCAGGGTAGCGAGCAAACCGACGAAGCCGACGCCAAGAGCACGCCGTGGAATTCCATCGTCCCCGGAACCCGCGACGAATCGAATTTCCTATGGGCTTGCGGTCATGATCGGGCTGGTGCCAGGTGAAGCGTCACCGACAGGAGCCGTGAGCGGTCCGCGCAGGGGCCCACCAGGATCTCCACTTCTCCCGGCTCGAACACCGGTTCCAAATCCAGGCCGAGAAAACGCAAGTCCCTCGCGGCCAGATGCAACGTGACCGCGCCCGAATTTCCGGCCTCCAGCCGAATCTTGGCGAACCCCTTGAGCTCCAGGACGGGACGCGCCACGCTCGCCAGCTTGTCATGGGTGAACAGGAACACGGTCTCCTCGGCTGCTCGCGTGCCCTCGTTGGTTACCTCCACGCGAATCTCCACAGTCTCGCTTTCGGTCACGCTATCGCGGCTCGCCGTCAGATTGGTCAAGCGGAAGCGCCCGTAGGTAAGACCAAAACCGAATGGGAACAGAGGATCGTTGGAGACATCGAGGTACTTGCTCGTGTAGGGATCTTGGGGGTTGGCGGGCCGGCCGCTCGGCCGCGCGCCGAAGTAAATCGGCACTTGCCCGACGCTGCGAGCCCAACTCACGGGAGTGCGGCCTCCCGGACTCATTCGGCCGAGCAACACGTCTGCCAGTGCATTGCCCGCCTCGCTCCCGAGAAACCACGCGGCGAGCACCGCGTCGGCGCGCTCGATCAGCCATGGCACGATCAGCGGGCGGCCGGAGAATAGGATCACGGTGACGGGTTTGCGCAATGCGCGCGCGCGCTCGAATACGGCCTCCGCGAATTGGCGCTGGCGTCCAGGAAGGTGCGGGTGAGCACGGCTCGCGGCTTCCCCGCTCATCGTCGCGGTCTCGCCCAGACACAGCACGACCGCATCGGCCTGAGCGCAAAGATCCAGCGCCCGGGCCGCGCTGCCTGCAATGTCTCCCCCCTCGATGTCCACACCGGCCTCATGGAACACGTGGGCCTCGGACATGGCCGCTCTTAAACCGGCGACCACCGTGACGTGGCCCTCCGGGGTGGTGGCGCCCCACCAGGGTCCGCGCATGTCCGCCGCCGCGTCGGCCAGCGGACCGACGACGGCAAGGCGGATGGCGCCCGGAAAAGGCAGCACTTCGCGCTCGTTCTTGAGCATCACCAGCGAGCGGGCGGCCACGGCGCGGGCAAACCGACGACGCGTCTGCACCGCTTCGGCCGTCTCCGCGACCGAGCCCCGCCGATAGGGGTCGGCGAAAAGCCCCAGTTTCCATTTTAGCGTCAGCACGCGGCGCACCGACTCGTCGATGTCCGCTACGCTCACCCAGCCTCGATCGAGGGCAATGGGCAGCCCATGCCGATAGGCGTTCGCCATCATATCGATGTCCACGCCCGCCTTCAGCGCGAGCGCGGCGGCCTGCGCAAGATCCGCTGCAATGCCATGATGGATGAGCTCGGCAACCGCATTGTAGTCGCTGACGATGACGCCGTTGAATCCGAGCCGGCGCCGCAGCCAGCCCTTGAGCAAGGCGGCGTTCGCCGTCATCGGTATTCCGGCTAGATCGGTGAACGCCGGCATCACGGACACCACGCCCGCCGCCACTGCCGCACCGAACGGCGGCAGGTAAACTTCGCGCAGGGTGCGCTCGGAGATGTCGACCGATGCATAGTCGCGCCCGGCCGTGACGGCGCCATAGGCACAGTAGTGTTTCGCACAGGCGGCGAGCGCGCCACCGTCGGACAGATCTGCGCCCTGGAAGCCGCGCACCTTGGCTTCGGCGAGGCGCATTCCCACATAAGGATCTTCGCCCGGCCCCTCGGCACTGCGTCCCCAGCGCGGATCGCGCGCCAGGTCCAACATCGGCGCGAACGTCATCGCAACGCCGTCCGCCGCCGCCTCTTTCGCCGCCTCGCGAGCCGTCAAGGCCCACAGGTCTGGATCGAACGTCGCGGCCTCGCCGAGCGGGATGGGAAAGAGCGTGCGGTATCCATGGACTACATCGAATCCGATCAACAGCGGAATGCCAAGACGGGATTCCTCGACCGCCAGGCGTTGCATTTCGCGCACCGCTGCGGCGCCGGTCAGATTGAGCAGATTTCCGATGGTGCCAGCGCGGATCGCTTCGGTGGAATCACCGGCGATGGTCGGACCCGTAACCGTGGTGCCGGCCGCCGTCATGGTGAGCTGACCGAGTTTTTCGGCCAGCGACATCTCGCGAATCAGCCGGTCCACGTGGTTCATGGCGACCTGCGTCATAGGCGCCCGCCGGTGACCTGCGCATCATCGGGCAAGCGGCCAGCTCGCCCAGACGCCCGCCCAAGCCTTCGCCCTGACCTTCCCGAAGGGTTTCGCCAAGGCCCTCGCCGAGGCTTGCGCCGAGGCTTTCCCCAAGGCTCTCGCCCAGGCTTTCGCCCAGGCGGTCCCACTTTCGAGGCAACACAGGGGATCGGCGTGATCGATAATAACGATTGAATTTGTCCCGCTCCCCGAGTGGTAAACCCATGATCATAAATCGGACCAAGGCCGTAAGCACTCCCTCCCCCCAGCAAGAGGATGTCACCCAAGCCGGCTTGTGGCCCCAATTGGACATGATGCGCCGTGCGCTTTGGGCATCCCCGCTGCGTAACGGCCTCGTGGTGGTGGCGACCTGCATTTTCTGTATCGTCGCCGCCACGGCCTACGGCCAGATCAGACTCAATGGCTGGAACCAGCCCTTCTATGACGCCCTGTCCCACCGCAATGTGCATGAATTTCTGATCCAGCTGGGGGTGTTCGGGATCATCGCGGGCGCGCTTCTGGTGCTGAATGTCGCGCAACGCTGGTTCGGGGAAACGTTGAAATTGAAGCTGCGCCAGGGATTGGTGCAGGACCTGGTCGAGAACTGGATGGCGCCGGGCCGGGCGTTTCGGCTCGCGAGTGCCGGCGAGATCGGCGTCAACCCGGACCAGCGCATGCACGAGGACGCACGTCACCTCACCGAGCTCTCGGCGGATCTCGGCATCGGCTTGCTGCAGGATTCGCTGCTGCTCGCGACGTTCATCAAGGTGCTTTGGACGTTGTCGAGCTCCTTCGTATTCCACGTCGCCGGGCATGCCGTTTCGATACCGGGGTACATGGTATGGGCCGCGATCGTGTATTCGGGGTCCGCGTCGCTGCTGAGTTACTGGGTCGGGAAGAGCCTGATCGGCCGAAACGCCGACCGCTACGCCCGCGAGGCCGATCTGCGCTTCTCCCTGGTGCGCGTGAATGAGCACATCGACTCGATTACGCTCGCCGGCGGGGAAAAGGACGAGGCGCGACGCATCGAGCTCGACCTCAAGGCCGTATTGCGGGCAATGCGGCTTTTGGTCATCGGAACGACGAACCTGACCTGGGTGACGGCCGGCTACGGATGGTTCACGCTGGTTGCGCCCATCTTGGTCGCGGCGCCGCTGTACTTCGCCGGAGAACTGTCCTTCGGTGGCCTGATGATGGCATCGGGCGCCTTCATTCAGGTGCAATCGTCGCTGCGCTGGTTCGTCGACAACTTCTCGACGCTCGCCGACTGGCGCGCCACGCTTCTGCGCGTGGCGAATTTCCGCCGGGCCCTGCTCGCCTGCGATGCCATGCACGAGGTGAAGAGCCGGATCGAGTACGCCGAGGGAGAGCCGGGTAAGCTGGCCATCGATCGGCTGGTGATCTCGTCGCCGGCAGGCAGCGCCCGGCTGGCCGAAGCGCATGTCGAGGTGCAATCCGGGGAGCGGGTGCTCATCGTGGGCGAGAGCGGAAGTGGACGGACGCTTTTGTTCAGGGCGCTCGCGGGCCTCTGGCCACAGGGCACGGGACGGATCAGCCGGCACGCCGGCGAAAGCGCCTTGTATCTTCCGCGCATGTCTTACCTTCCACCCGGCACGCTGCGCGAGGTACTCGCGTACCCTTCGGCTGTCGCGGCGTTCGACACCGACACCTGCATCAAGGCACTCGGGCGGCTTGGCCTCGAGCGGCTCTCGCCGCTGCTCGACGAATCGCGCCGCTGGGAGGTCATGCTGAGCGACGCTGACCGGCAAAGCCTGGCGTTCGCTCGGGCGCTTCTGCACGCACCCGACTGGTTGATCATCGTCGAGGCGTTCGATGCGCTCGAGACGGACACGTTGCCGAGAATCGTGAATCTTTTTGCCACAGAGTTCGAGCACACAGGAGTTCTTTACATCGGCCGCGCGGGCGCGCACGATGGATTCTTCGGACGCACGCTGCATCTCATCGACGATGCGCGGGCGCAGGATCTCGACTCCGTGCGAATCGCACGGAAGGCCACGGCTTCCGCCAATTAATACGCACGCAACTTGTGCGTACGCATTCCCTTGCGCACCGTTTCGGCGCCCTGCCGCAATGTTGCTTTGCGATTTGCGAATCTCAGCCGCGGCAATTCTCGTTGAATGCGCACTCTCCCAACATTGAAGGAAATATGCGTCTCGAGGAAACAACTTGAAGCTGTGACCGATCTAACATAAAACATTCATACAGAGTTGAAGGCGATCACGTTCCACTTGGACGAGTTGTCCTTTACTTAAGTCGAGCATCGATGCCGGCTAGTGCCCAGTCCAAATCCCGAGCGGAGGTTGACGATGGGAGTATCACAGCTAAAGGAAGAGTCGAGTCCTTCGGAGTTCTTGGACTCTCTGAACCGATTCAGCAAGGAACACCGCGCGCAGCGCTGGGAGGGAACGCTCAGCGACTTCCTCACCCAGGTCCTGCCGACGCGACCGGCGGCCTTTACACGCACGAGTCACGAATACATCTGGGACATGCTGCTTTGGCACGGCCGCGATGCCGAGGGCGACGATGTCCAGAAAGCCCGTGAGCTTTTCAAACGCGAGCTCTTTGGTGTGGATGAGCCCCTTCGCCGGGTGGTGGATTACTTCAAGGCCGCCGCCGCGGGGTCCGACGTGGGAAGGCGGTTGTTGCTGCTGCTGGGCCCACCGTCCGGGGGCAAATCGACCCTTGCCATTCTGCTCAAACGGGGCCTCGAGGAATACAGCCGCACGGACGACGGGGCGCTCTATGCCATCAAAGGCTCACCGCTGCGCGAATCGCCGCTGAACGTCATTCCGACCAGCCTGCGCTCGGAGTTCCGCAATGCCTTCGGCGTGAGCATCAGCGGCGAGATCTCGCCCTGGGCCCGCGATTACATCGACCGCGAGTGCGAGGGCGATTATCTGCGCATCCCGGTGGAGAGAATCTTCCTGTCGGAGGCCGCGCGTTGCGGAATCGGCACGTACGCTCCGCATGATCCCTCCACGGCCGATATCGCGGATCTGGTAGGGTCGGTGGACCTGTCGAAAGTCGCCCACGTGGGCGACGAAGGAGACCCGCGCGCGTGGTCCTGGTCCGGCGCGGTCTATGCGGCCAGCCGCGGCGTTTTGGAAATGATCGAGATCTTGAAGGTCAAGCGCGAGTTTCTGTACCTGCTGCTGACCATGACCCAGGAAAAGAACGTCAAGGTGGCCAGGTTTCCGCTCATCTATCTGGACGAGACCATCCTGGCGCACACCAACCTTGCGGAATTCAACCGCTTCCTTCAGGAGAAGGAGAACGAGGCCCTGCTCGACCGCATGGTGATCATCAAGGTGCCCTACGCACTCTCCTACAAGGATGAGGCCCGCATCTACAAGAAACTGGTCTACGGTGCCCCAGCCTTTCGCAACACCCATCTGGATCCCCACGTGCTGCATCTCGCCGCCGTGTTCGCCATTCTCACCCGCCAGTCCAAACCCGAGCGCGAAGGACTCGACTTGCCGAAAAAGGTCAGACTGTTCGCCGGCGAGGCAGTGGAAGGGTTCTCCGACACCGAGGCGGCCCGGCTGCGCAACGAGTCCCCGGACGAGGGATTGGCGGGAATCAGTCCTCGCTTCGTGATCAATGCGCTGTCGACCGCGATTACCCGGGGCAACTCTCACAGCCTGACCAGCATGGAGCTGCTGCTTGCGCTCAAGGATGCGATCGAGAGCGACGCTCGTATCGACGCCAAGCAGAAGAAGCTCTGGTTCGACCACCTGGTGACGGCCCGCAAGGAGTTCTACAACCGCTGGGTCAAGGAAGACGTGCATCGGGCGCTGTTCGCGTCCTTCCAGGACGAGGCACAGCAGCTGCTCGAGAAATATCTGGACGAGATCGAGGCTTCCCTGGATCAGCGCAAGGTCACCGACCCGATGACCGGCGAGAATCGCGCTCCGGACGAGCGCTTCATGCGCTCGGTCGAGGAGAAGATCAAGGTCTCCGAATCCGGCAAGCAATCGTTCCGTCAGGAAGTGATCCGCAAGGCGATGGTCGCCTTCAAGGCCGGAGAGAAGTTCCGTCTGGCAAGCCATGCCCGGGTGCGCGAAGCCATCGAACAATACCTGTTCGAGGAGCGCCGCGACGTGCTGCGTCTCGTGACCTCCACCACGCGGCCGGATGAGGAGGCGCGAAAAAAGATCTCCGTGGTGCAGGAGCGCCTCGTGGGCGAGTATGGATACGACGAACACAGTGCACAAGAGGCTCTGAACTACGTGACCACTCTCTTGTCTCAGGAATAGGTGGTGGCTGCATGACCGGCAAGTTGCACAAGGAGACCCGATGAGCGCCGACTCGACAGGGAGCGGGTCGCAGACACTCAACGGCTGGTATGAATTGTTCTCGCGCGGAGCGCGGGATTGGCTGAGGCATAACGAAAAGATTCGGGAAGCGGTGCGGGCACATTTGCCGCAGATCGTGGCGGGCGCGGATGTGATCAATGACAGCGCTCGCACGGTGCGGGTGCCAGTTCGAATGCTGGAGCACTATCGCTTTCGGCTGCTCTCGAGCGGCGAAGCGCAGGGAGTCGGACAGGGCAACGCCAAGCCTGGCGATGTGCTCGGCCAATCCAACCCCAGCGGCGGCTCCGGCCAGAAGGGGGCTGGCGGCAAGGATCGCGGCGGCATCGAGCTGATGCTCGAATTCAAGGTCGACGACATCGTCGACTGGCTATGGGACGATCTGAAGCTCCCGAATCTGAAGCCACGCGCCGGCGCCACGGAGGAATCCGAGTGGAAGCGCGAGGGCTGGGACCGGCGCGGCGCCCGCTCGAGACTCGATCGGCGCCGCTCGCTCAAGGAATCGGTCAAGCGCCGCGCCCACGACTCCACTTCTCCGGCCTTCACCGACGAGGACTTGAGATATCGGCAGCTCGCGCGGCGGCGCCAGCCGGCGCTGCGTGCGGCGGTCTTTTTCCTGCTCGATGTCTCCGGCAGCATGTCCGACCGCGACCGCCAGCTGGCGAAGACGTTCTTCTTCTGGGTGGCTGCGGGACTCAAGCGCGAGTATAAGGCGCTCGACATCGTGTTCGTGGCGCATACAACCGAGGCGTGGGAATTCAACGAGGCCGACTTTTTCAAGGTCACCGGCACAGGCGGCACGGTCGCCTCCGTGGGACTCGCCAAAGTCCACGAGATCATGGAGCAGCGGTTCGATTCGTCAAGCTGCAACGTCTATCTGTTTTATGCCTCCGACGGCGATAACGCCTCCGATGACCGGGATGCGGCGGCCACGGCGCTCGATGCGATCGCACAGGTCGCAAGATACGCGGGATACGTGGAGATTACGACCGGAGCACGCGGCTCGCTGAGTGAGATCAGCTCATTGTTCCAATCGTCCATCGACGAGGGGCTCCCCTGCAGCCGCTGCTCCATCGCCGGTCCGGACGATGTCGCGCCGGCGGTGCGCCATTTCTTCAGCGCCGAAGCCCATGCGGGAGCAGGCGACGAAGCACTCGGGGAGGCGCCATGAAGACCGATTGGCGCGGGCACGTGCCGAAGATCGAGGAACTTGCCCGGCGGCTTGGGCTCGATTGGTCGCCGGTCATCTTCGAGGCGGTTCCGGACAGCTTCATGACCGAGATCGCCGTGTACGGCTTGCCGGTGCGCATGCCGCACTGGTCTTTCGGAGCGCGCTACATCTATCAGTTATTGCAGCGGCACATGGGCTACTCCCGCCTGTTCGAGGTGGTTTTTCCCGGCGATCCAGGACACGCCTACCTCGCGGCGAGCAACGGCCTGGCCGACAATGTACTGGTGACCGCGCACGTCCTGGGGCACGCCGATTTCTCCAAGAACAACATGCAGTTTCGACGCTGTCAGGATCAAGGCAACAAACAGATCATCGAGCATGCGGCGGCCCATGCCCGCCAGATCGAGCGGGATATCGAGACCCACGGTTTCAACGCCGTGGAACAGGTGCTCGACGCTGCGCTCTCGCTCGAGCAATACGTCGATCTCGATCAGCCCTTGCGCCGCGACCGCTATCCCGAGTACGGTCCTGCGGCGGCGGAGCGCCGCGACGATGCGTTCCGTTCGCGCTACGATACGTTGGACAGCGCAGCCGCGACCTCACCGCACGCAAGAAAGCCCCGTGCCCCCATTCCCCCTCATCCCGAGCGCGATCTGCTGTGGTTCATCGCCACTTACGCGCCCGACATGGAGAGCTGGGAGCGCGACATCTTTCTCGCCGTGCGCGAGGAGTCGTTTTATTTTTATCCGGTGTTCGCGACCCAGATCATGAATGAAGGCTGGGCCTCGTACTGGCACGCGCGGCTCCTGCGGGAGGCGGACTTCATTCCGGAGGAAGTCTATCTCGACGCCATCCGATGCCATTCAGACGTGGTGCGGCCGGTTGCGACCGGCGAGCAGGTCTCGCTTTCCGTGAACCCCTATCACCTGGGGTTCACGCTGTGGGAGGAGATCATCGAGAAATCCGGGGTCGAGGCCGCGCGGCGCATCATGCGCGAGGACGATGATTTCAGCTTTTTGCGCAACCACCTGAGCCGCGAGGTCGCGACGGAAATGGGGCTGTTTCGTTACCAGCGCCGTCAAAACGGCCCGATCAAGGTGGTCGCCGCAGATATTGACGAATTGCACGAGAGCCTGCTCCTCGATAAGTACAATTTTGGCGCGCCCAGGGTCTCGGTGGCGGAGGTCCGCAACGACGGCACGCTTGTCCTCGGACACGATGCCCAGCTCGACGGCCGCGGGCTCGACGCGGAGCGCTCGCACAAGGTGCTCGAATACATCAAGCGGGTGTGGCGCCGGCCGGTGCTGCTCACCACCATCGATGCCGCCGCAAAAGCGGTGGAATTCTCGTCCGAGTCAGCGGCGGCCTGAGGCAGGCTGTCTCAATCCGGCGGGTTGTTTGTCCTCAGGAAGGCAACCGTCGCCTCGAGCATCTGCAAACGTGTCGCACTGCGTGACAACCAGTGATCCTCATGGTTCAGCGTCACGAATTCGACCGCTTTCCCCGCCCGCTTCAATGCGCTCGCCATGACCTCGCTTTGCTCGTAGGGGACGACCGTGTCGTCTCGTCCGTGAATCAGCAGGATGGGCGCCGTGACGGCGGCGAGGTGTTCTATCGGCGATATGGATTGAAGCGCGGGATCCGCGGGGCCCGAAACACCCATGAATCGATCCCAGTATCGTTGGCTCAGATTGTCGGACCGTCCACTCTGTTCGTTGGTCCATTTGAGCATGCGCCTCAGATCCGCCGGTCCGGCGACGGACACCGCGCATCGGTACACTCCCGGATCGAGGGTGGCACCGGCCAATGCGGCATACCCGCCGTAGCTACCGCCCACGATGCACACGCGTTTCGGATCGATGGTCCCGTCCTCGGCCAGGTAACGAACGCCGTCCGAGAGGTCCGTCTGCATCTTGCGACCCCACTCCCCAAATCCTGCCGCCAGGTGCTGTACGCTCAAAGCCGAACCGCGGTAGTTCGGTTGCAGCACCGCATACCCCTGCTCCGCCAGTGCCTGAGCCCACCAATCGAAATGATCAGAGTCGACGACGGCGGGGCCACCGTGCGGTAGAACGATCAGCGGCAAGTTGGCCTTCATGCGCCCGCGCGGCAAAGTCAACAGCGCGGGAATGACCAGACCATCCGCCGCACGGTATTGGATATGCTTGACCTCCGATACGCCCGACAGACCCTCGTAGACCGGACCCAGGACTTGCGTTCGATGGCTGTACCAATCGAAAACCGCGTAAACATAGCCGTCCTTCGGGCCGAACACGCGCACCAGGATTCGCGAAAAATCGTCGGAGCGCGACAGCAGAAGGACGCGCTCACCGGGAAATGCCCTCAATACCGCGTCCCAATGCGCCTGCAACTCGTTATCGAAGAAAAAGTAGCGCATCTCCTCCAGGTCGTGAACTCCGCCGATGACCCTTCCGCTCTTGCGGTCCACCAGGGCCCGGCGAAATGTCTCGCCCTTCGCCAACGGCTCGCCCATCGACCCATCCGTCATCAGCAGCGCACGCCACACCGCATTGCCGTCCTGCACGAAGGACATCAGAATCGAGCGCCCGCTGGAATCAAACCCCACGACCGACGGTACGTCGATGGATTCCTTGCCGGAAGCCACGACTCGCGCTCGATCGTCGGTATAGAGCATCACCTTCCATACCTTGTCGATGTCGCTGTAGATGTGCTCGGCCGCCACCCGGCCTGATTCGTCCACCAGCCACTGAGTGCGCGGCTCAGAGCTTTTCTTCAGCAGTCTCATGCGCGAAGTGGTGACGTCGTAGGAAAAAAGCGCCGGCAGGGTTCGATTCGTCACGTACAGGCCCGGCGCAAACAACTCGGTGTGCCCCTGGACCTCGCGCACCATCGGGGCGCCGGTCACCGTATTGAGAGTGCGCTCGCCGTTCACTGCAAAGCTCACAGGGAGCAGCTTCTGCCGCGAGATGCTGTAAATGACCAGCTGATACCACTCGTGCTCGGAGCCCGAGAAGCCGATTGGAGGATAACTCGTGGTCGACACCTCGATGAGCAGGTTGTCATTGTCCATCCATGCCACGTTGCGTAACTTGGCGTCACCCACGCGAGCGCCGCCGAGAACCCGCCCATCCGCCATCTGGACCAGGCGAAGAGTCCTGGAATCTTCGTTCGTTCTGACGAACGCCAATTTGGTACCGTCGGGCGACAGCGCGAGATCCTCGAGCGAAGGGAGCCGTCCGTATACCTCGATGGGCGTCGCCGCCTGCGCCGTTCGTGGAGCCGGCGTCCCGAGCAGTGTCAAGCCAAATACGGCGGCGGTCAGCCGGAGCATCACGCTACGGGCGCGAGACCTGTAGTCATCCATTACTTCTCGCTTATCTCAAAAACCCCTCATTCCGCAGCTCGCTCGTCACGTCGATGATTGCCTCGCCCAAGGTGTCCACCAGGATGTCGCACTCCCGCCTCGTCCAAATGAGTGGTGGCGACATGATGTCCAAGTGGCCGAGCGGGCGAACCAGGAGGCCTTTGGATTCGCAGCGCTGCGCGATGCGCCGGGAGATATTCGCGGCCTCAGGAAACGGCTCGCGCGTCGCCTTGTCCGCCACGTATTCGACGCACATCATCAACCGGCGGCCGCGCACGTCGCCCACGATCGGAAGCGCCAACAACTCCTTCAGGCGGGCCTCGAAGTAATCGCCGGTCGCGCGCGCGTGAGGCAGCAAACCTTCGTCCTCTATGATCCGGATGTTCTCCAAAGCGGCCGCGCAGCACACCGGGTGCCCAGAGTAGGTGAATCCATGGGTGAACCACGCATCGTTTCCCGGCGCGGAGATCGCCTCGTGCACGCGGTCTGAATAGAGGGTCGCGCCGAGAGGCAGATAGCCGGAAGTCAGACCCTTGGCGCACACCAGGATGTCCGGCTCGATGCCGAATTCATCCTGCGATGCGAACCAGTGGCCGATCCTGCCGAATGCGGTGACCACCTCATCCGCGATGAAAAGAATGCCATGCTTCGCCACGATCTCGCGCATGCGCGGTAAATACCCCGGGGGCGGCGGGACCACACCGCCTGCTCCCTGGATGGGTTCCGCGATGAAGGCGGCGATGGTGGCGGCGCCAAGACGCTCGATGGTTTCCTCGAGCTCCGCGACCAGCCGGTCCGTGAAGGTCTGCTCGCTCATGCCGGCCGGACGGCGGTATGCGTAGGGCGCGGACAGATGATGCACCAGACCATCGATGTATCTGAAATGCGGGGAGCGGTCGCCTTCACGGTTGCCGAGCGTCATCCCGAGATACGTCGACCCATGGTAGGAGTTGAAACGCGACAGGATCATGCGCCGCTCGGGCTCGCCGCGGCGCGAATGATAATAATGCGCGAGGCGCACGGCGGTATCGTTGGCGCAGGACCCCGAAACCGAATACGCAACGTGGTTGAGAGCTCCCGGCGCAAGGCGTGCCAGTTTGGCGGCAAGCTCAGCCGCCGGCTCGTTGGTGCAATCGACGAAGGTGTTCGAATAGCTCAGTTTGCGCATCTGATCGGCAACGACCCGCGCCATGGAGTCGCGGCCGTAGCCGATGTTCACACACCAGAGGCCGCCGATCCCGTCGAGGTAGCGTTTTCCCGAGGCATCCGTGATGTAAGCGCCGTGGGCCTCGCGAATGACCAGCGAGCCCTCGCGCTTGAACGTATCGAAATGAGTCCAGGGGTGCAGAAAGTGATCCTTGTCCTTCTGCCAGAGCGTATTCGCATCGTCCGTCGTCCCCATCGGCTTATAATAGCCTCATTGCCCGAAAGAATCGAAATGGGAGCGATGGTGAGCGACGTGGACGCAAAAGAGGCGGTCAACGAGGCTGGCGTGTCGAACGAGCGAGTCCCGACGGAGCGCCGCGGCCACATGCGCCGCACCGACAAAACCATGAGCTCTGAGGAAATCGCGGCGTTTCTGCAGCGCACCTTCTGCGGACGCACCGCAACCATCGGCGCTGACGGCTTCCCCTATCTCGTCCCGAACCTGTTCGTGTGGCGTGCGGGTGAGGTATATCTGCACACCGCGGTGGCGGATGGTCACTTCATCGCCAACGTGCGCCACTGCGACAAAATTTGCTTCGAGGCCGACGAGCCGGGCGAAATCTACCCCTACGGGCACGTGGAGTGCGACACGTCGGTATCCTATCGGTCGGTGGTTTTGTTCGGCCGCATTCGGCTCATCGAGGATGAATCCGAGAAGAGCGATTTTTATAGGGCATTCATGGAAAAATATGCGCCGGCGCAATCCTGGGGCCGGGAAAAGGATTCCTTTCCACGTATCCGATCGACCATCGTGTACGCGATCAAGCCCGAGACGATCACCGGAAAGGAGGGACGGCTCCCTCCCCTCGCCGACCGATGGCCGAACAGCAACCGCCTGTCCGGTTCTCCCGGATGGAAATCGCAAGCTGCCCCATCCGAGCGGGATGCACCGGCAGAGCGGAATGCACCGGCAGAGCCGGGTGGGCCGCCCAACGACAATCCGCCGCGCGCCTCGCTTGGCAAGGTCTGAGCCGAGCCTGCCCGATCACGCGAGTTCCCGCGCCCGGCCTATTCCAGGCAGACCACGAGTTTGGCCGAATGAGCGCGCCAATTGATCGGGATCACGTAGGCGCGAGAATGCGGTGCGGCGACCTTGTCCGGATCGCGCGCGATGACGGTCGGCACCGAAATCAGGAAGCTCTTGCCGAAGTCGCGGCGGGCGTTGCCCGAAATCGTATTGGCGACCTCACCCACCAGATCCAGGATGGTCTCCTCGCTGCAATCGGTCTCCCGCATCCGCATCAGCAGCACGGTGAGCATGCCGCGTGGCGCCGTGAAATAAACGATCCCCCTGCGCGCACCGGAAATCCCGATCACGCCGGTGTACTCGAAGGTGCCCGGGCGTCCGTCCGTGACCAGATACGGGGACCCGACCGTGGCGGCCTGCTGACCGGCTGTCTCGAAATAATGCGTCGTTCCGTCGACGAATGTGCGAATTTCCGCCTCCTTGAGCAGCATCACGCCTCCCGCAAAAGCTCTTCCAGCGCATCGTTGAGCTGTCGATCGGTGAAGGGCTTGCACAAGAATCCATTTGCACCTTTTTCGATGGCTTCGACCGCGGTGGCTTTGTCCGCAAGGGCGGAAACGACCAGGATCAGGACCCGCGGGTTGATTGCCACGAGCTGCTCCACGCATTCGATGCCGTCCATCAACGGCATGGTCAAATCCATGGTCACCACGTCAGGCCGGGTGCGACGGAACATCTCGACGGCATCCCGGCCATTGCCCGCTGAACCGACGAATTCGAGCCGGTCGATCTGCTGGGAGCGTTCGATCCGTCGCCGGATGATATTGGAGTCATCGACGATCATGAGCTTCAGCGAGCCATTTGCGGTACTGGTATCCATGTCAGGCGGCCACCGTATCGTCTTGAGGGCTTGGCGGCGGCGGTAACGTCATGGTCACCCGTGTGAATTTGCCGGCCGCGGTCGCGACGCCGACACGGCCTCCGATCTGGCGCATATGATCGGCCATCAGATTCATCCCGACACCGCGCCCCGCATCCTTGGTGGCATTCTCCAAAGTCGAGAATCCGGGCTGGAACAGGAGTGCGAGGGTTTGCTTCGCGTCCAGGGATTCCATCTGATCCACCGTGATGAATCCCTTTTGCACGGCCGCCGCTTTGATGCGGTCGGTTGCGAGGCCCTGACCGTCGTCCTCGACGCTCAACTTGTAGCTGCCCTCGCCGGTGCGCTTGAAATCCACCCGCACCATGCCCTGCGCCGGCTTTCCGGCCGCGGCGCGATCCGGCGCCCGCTCAATGCCATGAACGACGGCGTTGCGGACAGCCTGGATCGAAATGTCCTTGATGATCCGGCGGTAGTCTTCGGGGATCTGGTCCAGTCCGCGGCATTGAACCCGGGCCTCCTTGCCGCAATCGGCGGCCACGCGCTCGCAGAGCTGCTGCAACGCCGATCCAAGGCCGCCGTCCGAACCGAGCGGGCCGGTCGCCTCCGGATCCGGCGCGGCGGCGCCGACCACCGACGGGCGCTCGCGCCGCGTCGCGGCCGCCGCGCCCTGGGAGAGCGGCGCCTCGGCGCGCGGTATTTGGAATTTCGACAGCCGCGACACCAGATCGCTGACCGATTGCAGATGGGTCAGCAGGTCATCGAGCTTGATGACCAGCGGCAGAAAATCGTTGCCGGACAAGTCGCTCTTTTCCCGCAGCCTCTTTAGATCGTCTTCGAACGAATGAGCTCGGCTTTCGATCGACGACAGCCCGAGCGCCGCTGCCTCCCCCTTGACGGAGTGGGCCTGTCTGAACAGCGTGTCGAGTTTCTTGCGGAATGCGCTCTCTTCGCGCGCCGGCTCCCTGAGAACGGCATTGATCATCTTCATCGCCGCATTTGAATCGTTGAGGAAGGATGCGAGATGCGTCGGATCGATCTGCAGGATGCCGAGCAGCGTATCGACCTGCGCTTGCGCTTGCTGCTGTGAGCTCTGCAGCTCCCTGGCGAGTTCCACTCTCGAGCTCACGTCGGACACGGAAACCAGCACGTGGGTGATACGGCCGTCGACGCGTACACGATGAAACTCGAAATCGAGATATCGCGTATCCAGCTTGCCCGGCCCGGGTGCCAGATGAATTTCGACTTCACCCAGCGGGTTGATTGATTTGACCAGCTTCTCGTTGGTGCGCTCGGCCCAGAGCACCTTGACGAATTTCAACGCGGTGGCCAGCGTCTTCTCCGAAACGATGCCTTCGAGCAGGGCATCGAACCCGAGCCCGGCGAGATCCTTCCGCTGGAACAAGGTCTCCAGTGCGCCCGAATAGGCGCCGCTGATGATCAGATTCTCATCGAGCAGGAACAGGCCCTCCTTCACGGTCCGCAAGATGTCCGCGGTCTGCTGTCGCGCCTCGCGCAGCTTCGCGTCCTGTTGCCGCCGTGCATGGAGCAGCAACATGATGAGCGCCACCAGTCCGACCGCAATGAGAACGCCCAGCAGCATCACCAGTTGCAGCTGCTTCGCCGCCCGCCCATTGCCCGCCTGCAGCTCGCTGCCGAGCGCGCCCAACTGCGCATCGAGCTCCGGCAAAGAGTGCCGGCTGGTGCGAATCGCGGCCGTCAGATTGCGTTCCAGTTCTCGTCCCTGGGCGTTGAGTGCGCTGCCCGACGATTCGCTGTCCGCGTAAGGAAGTCCGGCAAACGCGGTCACCGGATCGAGTGCCGCCTTCTCCTTGGCCCAAGCCAGCGCCACGGGTCGGCCGTGAAGTCCGGCGGTGGACTCGCGCGCGCCGCGAAGAAATCCCGACAGGGTGAACCAGCGCGCGGCGCGCGGAGCCGTCATCGAGGTCACCGCCTCGTCGAGCTTGCGCGTCGCGTCATTTAGCTGATCGAGCGACTCCTGGATGTACCCGCGGTCGGTCAGGCGATCCCGCATTGTTTCCAGCGAGGCGCGGATGACCGTCGTGTAGCGCTGCTGCTCGCCGACCCATTTCAACGCCGCGGAGGTCTCGACCAGCTCGCTCGCGAGCTTCAGGCCGGGCACGAGCACGACCGCACCGAAACATAATCCCAGGGCAACCACCAGCACCGCCAGTCGCTCCGGCGACAATTTACTTACCAGCGGTCTCGGCAAACGCAGATTCATCACGCTACTCCAATCAATTGGCGAGCCGGAATTTCACGAGCATCTTGGTCGAGACGGCGACCGGCCGGCCTGCGTCGATCACAGGCTTGTAACGCAGTTTCGATACCGCACTGGTTGCGGCTTTCTCGAAGACGCCGGGGGGAGTCGCGCTGAGCACCTCGAGAGCGGAGACCGCACCCTTGACTGTCACGATGTAGCCCACCTCGACCTCGCCTTCGGTCTGTCGGGAAAGCGCACTCGATGGATAGTCGATTTGCAGTTCACGCGTGCGCGTCAGCGAGGCCTCCGCGACCGCCTTCGGCCCCGCGGCCGCCGCCGATCCGTGCAGCCGGTCGCGAAGCGCGTCGGCTTCGGGCGACGGCCCCAGGGAGGCCGCAATCTGCAGTAGCGCTTCGGTCTGACCCGGAAGCGATGCCTCGAGCGCTTCTCGCGCCTGCTTGAGTATCTCCCCCTGGACGGCTTTCGATAAGGACGCGATCGCAGCATTCTGCGGGTCGCTCGACTTGAGTTGGTTCAGGTAATGCAGCGCGCTGTCGCTCTGCGGCTCGATCACACTGCCTTGCGCCAGCCGCGCCTGCACCAGATCAGCGAAATGCGGCTGTTCCGTCGGCGCGAGGGGCGGATGCTGCGCGCGAGCGAGCCCGATCTCGCGCTGTACTCCCGCCACCTGGGAGAGGGGCGCCCCGATGCTGCGCATATCACCGGCGAATCGGTCTGCCTCGTCAAGGTGCTGTTGGGCGATGGCAGCGCGCGCCGCCAGCACCAATCGGCGCGACAGTTCGCGGACCTGTGCCAGCAGAGTGGCCGACGTTGCACCGGCCTTGCGCGCCTGGCTCATGTAATAGACGGCACTGTCGTTCGGCGGCTCAGCCAATTGATCCTGCTGCATGCGCGCGTCGATCAAGGCGACGAGCCGGGAGTCGTTGGAGTCGGCGCGATGGCTGCGCAATTCCTCGCGCAACTGATTGAGCTTCGGCTCGGCCACGGACTTGTTTCTGGCCGCCTGGTCGATGAGCTGAGCGGCGCGGTCATAGTTTTGCGCGTTGATGGCCGCCAGGATTTCCGCCGGCCCGAGCTCGGCGCGCATTTTGGCGATGCGCTCATCGAACGCCGGCAGCCGTTGGTCGGATGGATTGATGCTTCGGGCATTCTCGAGCGCCTGCAGTGCGGCATCGAACTGACGCTCATCCAGTGCCGATTGCACGCGGGCGAGCAGGACCTCCGCCAGGCGCTGAAGGCTCTGCTGTGCTTCCCCGCTCGAAGGATCGAGCGCCAGAGCGCTTCTGTACAGCGCCAGTGCGCTGCCCTCCGGCGGTTCGATGAAGTGCCGGTCACGCATCGCCCGTTGCGCCTGTGCGATGAGCGCATCGACCGTCTCCTCGGTGGACGAGGCAGGTGCGGGCGCCGAGGATTGAGCGGCCAATTCCGCAGGCGACGATTGCGGCGCTGCCTCGGGAGTCGATCGCGAGCGATCCGCTGCGAGTTGCGAGGTGGCGGAGTTTCCATCTCCGGCGCCGTGACGTGCGAGGAAGATCCCTGCCACGACGGCGACCACTCCCAAGGCCGCCGCCGCGACGACCGTCCTGGGTATGCGCCTGCCGCCGCCCGCGCGGCCCGGTTGCGCCGTTACGCCCAACAGCGCGACGCGCGCATTGACCTCCTCGTAGGCGCCTCCCAATGCCCCGATCAGGCGGCTCTGCTCGACGGGCACGGCCAACAAGGAGACGATTTGTCCATGTCGCATCGCCCCCTCCCAGGCCGTGCCATCATCGTCCAGCACCAGCATCGCGAAGCGCGCGGAATGGGCTTGAATGCGGGAAAGCTCGGCGCTTTTTTCCGCGCAACCGCGCGCATCCCAGAGCACCACGGCCGGCGTGTCCGCAGGCACGTCGCTCAATAGTTCGTCGATGGAATCGATTTGCCGAAAATTGAGCTTGGTCGGAAGATGCGCGCCCACCTGCGGCCACAACTCCACATCGCCCGTGACCAGAAACGCTGCGATCTTCGCGCGCTTGGGCGCAGGACTCGTCGCCGTTCCGGCATCAGCTGGCGTATCGTGCCTCGCGGCGGCTTTGCTCATGCCGGTTGCTCCTACGCCGGTCTCGCGGGAGCAATCACGTCAAGCGCCTCGAGAAAGCCTTGCGCTGTCGCAAAGCGCTGATCGGGGTTCTTGGCGAGCAAGCGCTGGATTAGTGGCTCGAAGCGCGCGCGCGCCGCGGGCAGCGGCGGTACGACCCCCTCGCGATGGCCATCGAAGATGTCGGAGAGCGTGTTTCCGGTAAACGGCAATCTGCCGGCGAGCATCTCGTAGAATATGACGCCCAGGCTGTACAGATCACCCCGTTGGTCCGGATCCTGACCGCTGATCTGCTCCGGACACACGTAGTACGGTGTGCCCGTCATCAGATCGGAACGGGACAAATCCTGGCTGACGAGCTGGGCTCGGGCTGAGCCGAAGTCGATGAGCACCACCCGGTTGTCGGTGGTGAGCATGATGTTGGAGGGTTTCAGATCGCGGTGAATGATGCCGGCGCCGTGCACCACTTGCAGCGCGCCGCCCATCTGCCGCGCGTAATTGAGTGCATCGGCCTCGCTCACCGGATTCTTCAAGCGTTCGCGCATGCTGCCGCAGGGAAAGTACTCGAGGGCGAGGTACAGGTAATCCGGGGTGATGCCGAAGTCGATCACATCGGCGATCGAGCGATGATTCAAGCTGGAGAGAATCTCGCATTCGCGCTCGAATCGCTGCTGGTCCTCGTCCGATACGCTCGGTAACCCGCGGATGGTTTGCACCTTGAGCGCGACCATTTGCGCCAGATCGCTGTTGCGTGCGAGATAAACCGTGGCCGACGAGGAATGGGCGATCTTCTTGAGCAGGTGGTATCCGGGAACGTCTGGAAAGCCGGCCGACTCAGTCGCTGAGGTGCCCGCCGTCAGCTTCGCCGAATCTTGCACCTCGGGCGAGTCTGCCGTGCCGAGAAAAGTCTGCAGCGAAGCGGCCAGCTCCGCCACATCGACCGAATGAATGGGCCAATAGTCAGCCGCGCCCGCCTTCATGGCGCGGGCGGCGGATCGCTCGTCGCCATGGCGTGCAAACACCAGCACCGGAACGACGGGGGCACGGGCGTGGAGCCTTGCCACGACTGCGACGGGATCCGAGCTGCTCTGCTTCATGAACTCGACGATCAACAGCACCGCACGATAGGAACGCAACTGATCGACGGACAGGCTGTCGAGTCCCGAGGTCGACAATGAGTCGGCTTCGAGCGTCGGGACGGCGCGACGCACGAGGCCCGCCAGGCGCAACCGCAGTTCGAGGTCGTCGTGGACTACCAGACACAGCTGGGTGGCCCGGGGCTGCGCCGATTTCAGGTTCGAGTCTCGTTTGGCCGCAACGTTCGCGACCGCGATATTTGCCGCCGGGGTCATGGATCTCGCCCTTAAAATTCTGCCGTGCGGATTTTCCCGCCGGGATTTGGATCCCTGACGGTTTACCGCGCTCTTGCTAAGGGTCGGGGATCAGCACCAAAACTGGGCGGTGGTGAATCACAATTCTTGCATTGCGCTGCGGCAATTAAGCGGGGCGGCGCATCGCTTGGTTGGGATTTGTGAGCCAATTCGCAGGGCCGCTGGCCTGCCGGCTCGTGTGTTCAGCTCGGCGGCTCAGCCAGGTATCGATCGAACCACTCGAGGTAGCGCCGGATACGGTCCTTGATATAGCTCGGCCGGGTCAGCAAGTGATACTGACCTGGATAGACGATGAGCTCGGTCGGCACACCGAGCGTTCGAAGGGCTTCATACATCTGTTCTCCTCCGGCCAGCGGCACATTGAAGTCCTTATCGCCGCCCAAGAACAGCGTGGGCGTCTTGATACGCTGCGCGCGGAAGAACGGGTAGGAGACCTTCAGCCATCGATCCAGGGAGGTCCAGGGTGGACCGAGCTCGGCGTTGTATTGCATGACGTATTCGTCGCTGCCATACATCGAGAGCTGGTTGCCGCTGCCCGCCCCGGCGATCGCTGCCTTGAAGCGCGTGTCGGAGGCAATGAGGTAGTCCGTGAGGATGCCCCCGTAACTCCACCCACCGACCCCCAGTCGATTCGGGTCGGCGATCTTCGCACGGACCGCATAGTCGACGGCGCCGAGCAAATCCGCCACCTCCTTGTGGCCCCAATCCGCGACGATGGCACTGGCGAAGGTAGCGCCCCGTCCACTGCTGCCGCGATAGTTGACCGCCAGCACCACGTAGCCGTGAGCAGCGAACCATTGCCGCTCGAGCTCGAGCGGATAGGTGTCGACGGGCAATCCGTGGGAGTCCTGGCCGTTGGGTCCGCCGTGAATCCACAGGATGGTGGGGTACAGGCGGCCGGCGTGGTAGTCGGCGGGCTTGACCATCATTCCGTGGATGGGGGAGCCGTCGCGGCTTGGAAAGGAGATATCCTCGACCGAACCCAGGGAGATCTGCTCGAGGAGAGCGTCGTTGTGCGCGGTCAGCTTGCGCAGCACGCCGTTCTCGAGTGCCTGCACTTCGGGCGTCGAGCGATCAGTCGATGCGACCACTGCGACATGCCCGCCCCCGGCGCAGAGGCTGGTCGCGGACAATTTCCCGCCGACGCCTCGTTCCATTTGTCCCGTATCGAGCCGAACTGTGATCGGAAACTCGGAACCGTCGTCCTCCAGAACGAGGTTCACCTCATCGCCCGTGGCTGACACCGCGGGAAAAGCCACGGCCCGATCCAGCCGGTCGGTCAGCGAGCGCGTGGTGCCATCGGCGATGGTGATCACGTTCAGCCGATCCTGAATGTAGGCATTGAGCCGCGGCTCGAGACCCGTGGTATAGACGATCCGCGCACCATCGGGTGTCCACGCAAGCGCCGGCTTGTTCGGGGCAAAGAACTCCGCGAGTTTGCGCGGCGCGCCCGGAGCGGCCAAATCGAGGAGGTACAGTCCCAGTTTTCCGGTTCGATCCGGATCTGACGCACGCGTGCTGAAGAACGCCACCCTCTTACCGTCGGGCGAATAGGCGGGCAGCGTGTCATCGCCCTCCCGCCCCGTAGTGAGCGGCGTGAGTTGCTGCGCCGTCAGGTCCACGAGGTAGAGCTGTTTGCGCTGCGCGGCGGTCAGGTATCCGGTTCGGTCTTCCTTGAAATGCAGCCGATCGATGACGATCGGCGGCGGCGCCTTGCCGCTGGCCTCCTCTGCTGCCATGGACATCACCAGCGTGCGGCCATCCGGCGACCAGTCATAGTCGGCGATTTCCCCGACCACGCGGGTAGCGGCTGAAGGCTCCCCGCCGCCTAGGTCCAGCACATAAACCTGCGGATTGTCATCGCCGGCGCGCGCCGCCAGGAACGACAGGTATCGGCCATCCGGGCTGAATTTCGGATTGGTGGCCGATTCGGTGGGTTCAGTCAGCCGACGGTCGTGCTGGCCGTCGAAGTCGACCATCCAAACAGCGCTCTGGCGCTTGTCCAGTTCCGGGTTGGCTTGCTCGACCGTGTAAGCGATCTGGCGTCCGTCGCGGGAGCACACCACGCCATCGACCGCTGCCAATCGGTCGAAGTCCTCCACCTCGAGCGAGCGCTTGGGCGCAGCCGCGGCATTTGCTGCAAGTGAGGTGAGCGCGACGGTTCCCCCGATGACCCAAGCCAGTGCACCCATGCGGCGTCGCTTCATTAGGCTCCACTCTCTCGTAATTAGGCGCGTCAGGATATCACTCGATCCGTACGCCCGCGATCCGACACGCCATTCGATCCCCTCGCCACGCGATCCTCACGCCCGCGATCTCACGGCGCCTTGCACAAACTCCCGTGTGTACCGGAAACTGGGGACTTCGGCGCAAATTCCACAGCCAGGGGAAGGATGATGTTCGAACAGTTATTGACGCCCGTGGGCGGCGGTTTGATTGCATCTTTCTTGGTGGCGGCACTGCCCATTGCGACCGTTCTGGTCGCGCTCGGCGTGCTTCGGCGGCCTGCCTGGCAGGCCTCTCTGGCAGGCCTCGCGGTGGGGCTCTGCATAGCAGTTGGCTTCTGGAAATTCCCGCTGGGGCTCGCGTTCGACAGCATAGCGGCAGGCGCCGTGTTCGCACTGTGGCCGGTGATGTGGATAGTCTTTGCCGCGCTCCTGCTCTACAACATTGCAGTGATCTCAGGCCGCTTCGATGCGTTCCGCGACTGGCTGTTGATGCATCTCCCGAACGACCGGCGCGTCGTGCTCGTGGTGATAGGATTTTGCTTCGGCTGCCTTCTGGAGGGGATCTCCGGATTCGGAACTCCGGTCGCGATCACCAGCGCTCTGTTGATTCTCATCGGCATGCCGGCGCTCGAGGCCCTGACGTTCACGCTCATCTTCAACACCGCGCCGGTGGCCTTCGGCGCATTGGGGACGCCGATCACCGTGCTCGGGCAAGTGACGGATCTGCCCGCGGTGAAGTTGGGTGCGATGGTCGGGCGGCAGCTCCCATTCATCGCCGCCATCCTGCCGTTCTACGTGATGGGCCTGTACGGCGGGTTGCGCTCGGTGCGTGCAATATGGCCTCTGTTGCTGGTCGCCGGCACGAGCTTCGCGCTTGCACAGTTCATCTCGTCGAACTATCTCGATTATTCGCTCACCGACGTGCTGGCGGCGCTCATGTCGCTGATCGTGACGCTTGCCTTTCTGCGCGTCTGGACGCCGGCCGAAGACCCCGCGTTCGCCGTCCATCGGCCCTCCGCCACCCGGGCCTCGAGGTCGGTCCCGGGCTGGCAGGGTTGGATTCCCTGGGTGGTCGTCTCGGTGGTGGTGATTGCCTGGACCCACCTCAAGATCGCCACCATCGGACAACAGACCATCCATTGGCCGGGCTTGCACAACGCCGTATTCATCACGCTGTACAAAAAGCCGTATGCGGCGAACTGGATCTTCCAGCCGCTCGGCACCGGAACGGCGATCCTGCTGGCCTGCGTGATCACCGCCGCCTGGGTGGGCGTGGGCCCCCGCCGCTTCGTGGGTGCCGTTGCGAACACCTGGCGGCAGAGCCGATTTGCAATCCTGACCGTCTCATTGATTGTCGGCCTCGCCTATCTCATGAACTATTCCGGCATGAATTACACGCTCGGTCTCGGGGTTGCCTCGGCGGGCATCTTCTTCCCGATGCTCTCCGCGTTCCTCGGGTGGGTCGCCGTGTTCCTCTCCGGCAGCGATACGTCCGGCAATGCACTGTTTGGCAAGCTGCAGGTGGTCGCGGCCGGACAGCTCGGCTTGAATCCGGTGCTGATCGCGGCGACCAATTCATCGGGCGGTGTGATGGGCAAAATGATCTCTCCGCAAAACATTGCCACCGGCATTTCGGTCACGGGCCTGCACGGCCAGGAAGGCCGGGTGCTCGCGCGGACCTTCATTCACAGCATCGTGCTGACGCTGCTGCTCGGTGTGATCGTGGTGCTTCAGCAATACGTGGCGCAGTGGATGATCCCGTGACCCGCGAGGTATCGGCGGCGGGCGGGTCGGCGCCGCCGCCCGATACCGTCGCGGCATTGGAGCGGCGCCTGCGGCGGGAGACCCGCGGGGAGGTGCTGTTCGACCGCGCCGCCCGCGGACGCTACGCGACCGATGCGTCGATTTACCAGATCATGCCGGCGGGCGTTTTCGTCCCCGTCGACGATGACGATGTCGGTGCGGCGCTCGGCATCGCGCGCGACCTGCACGTACCAGTCATCCCACGCGGCGCGGGCACGAGCCAGTGCGGCCAGACCGTCGGCTCGGGGCTCGTCATCGACCATAGCAAGCATGTGCGGCGCGTGCTCGACATCGACGCGGCAAAGCGGGTGGCTGTGGTCGAGCCTGGGCTGGTTCTGGATCACTTGAATGCGCGCCTGGCTGCGCACGATCTGTGGTTTCCGGTGGACGTGTCCACCAGCGCGCAAGCCACCTTGGGCGGCATGGCGGGAAACAACTCCTGCGGCTCGCGCTCCATCGCCTATGGCAACATGGTGCACAACGTGCTCGGCGTCGGTGCCTGGCTCGCGGACGGCAGCCGCGCCGATTTCGGTCCGCTCACGACTCTCTCCGGCCGCGCGGCGGCGCTCGCTGATTTCGTGCGCCAGCTCGCCGGGCGTCACCGGCGCGAGCTCGCGGAGCGCTGGCCGAAGGTGATGCGCCGGGTGGGCGGCTACAACCTCGACATTTTCGACAATCAAAGCGAACGCCCCTACTCGCTTGATGGTGAGGTCAACCTGGCTCATCTGCTGATCGGTTCCGAGGGGAGCCTGGCATACACCCGCACGCTCACCCTGAAACTGGCGCGGCGGCCGCCGCACCGCGTGTTGGGCGTGGTCAATTTTCCAAGCTTTCGCGCCTCGATGGAGGCCGCGCAGCGCCTGGTGGAGCTGAGCCCCTCCGCCGTCGAACTCGTCGATCGGATCATGATCGATCTCGGTCTCGAGAACCCGAGTTATCGGCCGAATCTGGAGGCGGCCTTGATCGGGCGGCCGGCCGCCCTATTGCTGGTCGAGTTCAGCGGCGAGGATCTTTCGGCACTGCGCGCGAAACTCGCCTCCCTGGTCGCACTCATGGCCGACCTTGGTCTGCCGGGAAGCGTCGTGAGCCTGACCGATCAGAACGCGCAGAAAAACCTCTGGAACGTGCGCAAAGCCGGGCTGAACATCATGATGAGCTTGAAGGGCGACGGCAAACCGGTGAGCTTCATCGAGGATTGCGCGGTGCCGCTCGCGCATCTGGCCGACTACACCGACGCGCTTACGGAAGTCTTCGCGCGGCACGGCACCCACGGAACGTGGTATGCGCATGCCTCCGTGGGGACCCTGCACGTGCGGCCAATCCTGGACATGCGCCGGGACGGCCCCGAGGGAGGCGCACAACGGATGCGCGCGATTGCCGAAGAGGCCGCGGCGCTGGTGCGAAAATTTCGGGGCGCCTACAGCGGCGAGCACGGCGACGGCATCTGCCGGGGCGAATGGATCCGGTGGCAGTTTGGCGATGCGCTCAACGAGGCATTTCGCGACATCAAGCGCGAGTTCGATCCTCAGGGATTGTTCAATCCCGGCAAGATCGTCGATCCGCCGCGCATGGACGATGTGGCGCTATTTCGATTCCCCCCGCCGTCGGCCGCCGCCCCCTACCGCACCATCACCCTGAAGCCCGTGCTCGATTGGTCGGCGTGGAATGTGCAGAACGACGCCCGTACCGGGTCGATCAGCTCACCCGGAACCGGCGGCGATACCACCGGCGGCTTGGCCAAAGCCGTCGAGATGTGCAACAACAACGGGCACTGCCGTCAATTCGATGCCGGGACGATGTGTCCGAGCTTTCGAGTCACGCGCGACGAGCAGCATCTCACGCGCGGGCGCGCCAACACGCTGCGCTTGGCGCTATCCGGGCGTCTGGGTGCGGACGCGCTCGCCGGTGACACGGTGCATGAGGCCATGGCGCTCTGCGTGGGTTGCAAGGGCTGTCGGCGCGAGTGTCCGACCGGCATCGACATGGCCCGGATGAAGATCGAATTCCTGGCGCATTACAAGGCGCATCACGGCTATTCGCTGAGGGACCGGCTGGTCGCGCGGCTGCCCGATTATGCGGCCGTGGCGAGCCGGTTATCGTGGATGGCCAATCTCGCGGGCACACTTCCCGGCGCGCGCCGCCTCGGCGAGCGGGTGCTCGGATTCTCCGCGCAGCGCTCATTGCCGCACTGGCGCAGAGATACGTTCTGGCGCGACCCCGACGGAGCCGACTGGATAAGTCGCGAGGCCATGCTCGATGCCGCCTCCGGGGGCGCCAAGGCCGTGGTGCTGTTCGTGGACACCTTCAACGGCACCTTCGAGCGCGAGAACGCCATCGCCGCTGCACGGGTGCTGCGCTCCGCCGGTTACCTCGTGCACACGCTGAACAGGAGTGGCGATGCCGGCGGCGGCCATTATTGCTGTGGCCGGACGTTTCTCGCCGTAGGCATGGTTGAGCAGGCCCGCCACAGAGCGTGTGAATTGATCCAGGTGCTCGCGGAGTTCGCCCGCCTCGGCATCGCCATCGTCGGTCTCGAACCTTCCTGCCTCCTGACCCTGCGCGACGAGACACTGGTCATGGGTCTTGGGGATAGCGCGCAGCTCGTCGCCTCGCAGGCAATGCTGTTCGAAGAGTTCATTGCACGCGAAGTCCGCCAGGGACGATTTTCGGCGCGTTTCAAGCCCGTGGGACGCGCCGTATTGTTGCACGGCCACTGTCATCAAAAAGCGTTCGGGGCTGTCAATTCGGTTCTCGAGGCGCTCGAGCTCATACCGGATTGCAAGCCCCGGCTCATCCAAAGCTCCTGCTGCGGAATGGCAGGAAGCTTCGGCTTCGAGGCCGCGCATCACCAAGTATCGATGCAGATGGCGGAACTCACCCTGCTGCCAGCCGTGCGTGCCGCGCCCGATGCCCTGGTAGTGGCCGACGGAACCAGTTGCCGCCAGCAGATTGCCGACGGTGCGCAGCGCCAGGCCTTGCATGCCGCACGGCTTTT
>Ga0182030_10000996_pt1 | contig 56847 bp, 53 predicted proteins | sample 812S3MmetaG_FD_121299 | JGI IMG/M metagenome (GOLD analysis project Ga0182030, IMG submission 121299) | Permafrost microbial communities from Stordalen Mire, Sweden - 812S3M metaG (Illumina Assembly) | ecosystem: Environmental > Terrestrial > Soil > Wetlands > Permafrost | place: Sweden... | reverse complement strand
CGGCGATTACGTCTGGCCGGACGAACCCCTCGCAACAGGCTTCAGACCCCTGAGAAATCCAAGGGCGACCCTACTCGACGCTGCTTAGCGTAGGATTTGGAACAGATTCTGCGATGACCCCAATTACCAGCGCAATCATTGCACCAACTTAACCGATTCCGTCCTGTCAATAATGCCGATAAAGTTTTCGACACACAGAACTTCCAAGACGGGACGACTACGTTTAAGTTTACGCCCTCCTGGGAAGCAGCCAACGTGACACATCGACACTGAGCCGCCTTTAGCTGCCTTGATCGCGTAACCTCATAAGCGCCTTTTGCAACGACGCGAATGAGTTTCGAGCGATTGCATGGAGCCTGTCGTCCTCCGACTGTGCTTTTGCCATTCTAATAGCGATTGCAGCATCGTTAGCCGACAATGTCACTCCTCCGAGAGCGCCGGCTTCCAAAATCTCATTTGCAAGTCGCAAAGCTGAGTCGAAATCAAAGGGCTCTTTTTCAAGGGCGTCCGCGCGCTCTAACCAACCGATGATTCTTGCCTTACTGTCCGTCATTTGTTGTTCCCTTATATGGGCAACGCTCCTATGCGAAATCAAATCACATTCCCATTATCCTCATAATCAGTATATGCTGCCGTTGGCGGGCCCTCGGCGGCATTAGCGGCTTTACATGTCAGTTTGTTAAACAGCCTGCCAACTTTTAACTGCGGCGCAGTCCGAGCGGAAAGATCGCTATACCGCCTGGAGCAAGTCCGCAATTGCTTCAAGATCATTGGGCCGCTCGACATAGCGTTTCAGTAGACCTTGGATAACGTTGGCGAAGTCCTCGTCTTTTTGCATTTCCGCGAGGACAGCGCCACCAACAATGATTTTTCGGCGCATGTCGCGTTTGTAGCCCTTATTGATGGCTTTTTGTTCGAGCGTGCTGAGCCGGCGTTCGATTTTTTGCCGCTGTGCTTTGAGCTTTTCGATCTGTTCCCCGTAATCTTTGGGCATTGGCTGTCCGATCAATGTTGATGTTGGATCGAGAATCGCAGTTCATTCCGAGTTCCCAGGTTGCTTTGCATATTTCTCGCGCGACAATCTGGATGACGGCCGCGGCGCGCTTCCATCCAGATTGTCGCGCTACACATATTTGTACCACGCGGACCGGTGGTCACCTACGATGCCGTTCGGGAGCCTCTCAGGCGATTTCTCGGCTAGCGAAAAAGCCTCGGCAAGATCGATATTACTGGGAATCCCTCAATGCCCAGAACAGACCATAGACGCGACTACATTACACCGAACTCGATCTGAAGGCAGATCTGTAGGTTAACGAACTGGCCCAAGCGGGAAATAAGCACGGTCGGGGCTCCCATCTGATCGGTGTCGTAATGTGGGGGCTCAAAAGCTAAAACAGCAGCCATGTTTCCATGGCCGCCGGGATTGAAGAGGGCGCGGTTCGCCGGGAATTATTCCGCCGCAGGAAAGAGCGCGAGTCGATCAACCGACGTCGCGGTCATGGTATGCGCACCCTCTTTGCAGCTAAACTGCAGCGCCCTGCCTTCCGCCGTATCGAGTTGCGCCGTGCTGCCGGCGGCGATAGCGACTTGGACCCGCGAAGCCTGCGCAATTGGCTGGTCCTTCTCATCGCCATACCGCTCGGCGATTACCAGGGTGAGCTTGCATCGGCCGTCAACGCTGAGGAAATAGCTCACGACGTGCTTCGTTCCGGTGTCGACACTTAGTGCCATCAGCGGCTTCATCGTCACGGGCGACCAAGATTCGGCGGCGGACAGGCCCGTGCTTGTTGCAAGGCACAGCGCTCCGCCGAACGCCGTCGCGACAATCCGTTGTCCTGTTGTCATAATTCTATTCCTTCCATCAATTTGCGACGGAACTTCTTGGAGGACTCCTCTGGAAGCATAATACGCTTGAACCCGCATCAATGCGGTTCGCCATCCAGATGCTCCGTCGACACCCTTATTGCACCGCAACATGGTGCTATTGCGACGCACAATAAGTCTCTGTTTAATGATGTTTCTCTCGCTTATGGCCTCGATTGAAGCTGCGACCTCCCAAGGCCAATCGTAAAACAAAACGCGCCTGTGATTTCGCCCTCTACCGCGAACGCAATCTTGTCGAGAGGTTTTTCAATAAACTCAAACACTTTGAGGCTATCGCCACGCGCTACGACAAACTCGCCAGAAATTTTCTCGCCGGCGTTCAGCTGGCCTGCGCGCTCATCCAGCTCAACTGAACACAGGCCCTAGGTCGCTAGACCGGGCGCAGGAGACACTGACATAGCCGACGATCAATTAATCTTCTTGCCACATTGCTCGGCGCCAGTTCGGGACCAAAGGACGCACTGCGCGGATACCGCCCTCTGTGATTTTTTGCCGACGGCGAATTTTGAGATGCCAAATTTACTTTTAGGTTCAATACGTCAGCAATTACCTCGCGGCGTCATTTTTCCGTCACGTAGCCTCCCTAATGGCCGCGGCTCTTGAAATCAGGCTGAATTCCAAAGATTGTGGTAAGCTCGTCAGTCGCAAATTGCGCTCCAATGTGATAGAAATCTGGAATATGATTTCTGGTCTCAAACATGGCGCCATCGCCGCCATAATCTCTTCTGTCGTTGTCGCTTGCCAGCGCTTCATGCCGATGGGCATGCAACGCAAGCCGGAGACCTGACTGATGAACGAGCCCGTTTCTCTTGACCCTCAGCATTCGCACCTTGGGATTTCCGACTCGCGCCCTCTTCGCGCTGAGGGCGCGGAAGTGGACGCCAACCAAAGAACTCACGGCAATTTGCACACCAAGGTGAGGGTGCGCGGATTGAATTTCTACTATGGCGACACACACGCCTTGAAGGCGATTACGATGCCTCTTTACGCCAATCGGGTCACAGCCCTCATTGGTCCGTCAGGGTGCGGGAAATCCACGCTGTTGCGCGTAATGAACCGGATGTATGACCTTTACCCCGGGCACCGGGCAGTGGGTGAAGTCTTACTGGACGGGAATAACATTCTGTCGCCGCATACAGACGTGAACCTGCTGCGCTCGCGCGTCGGCATGGTGTTTCAAAAGGCGACCCCTTTTCCAATGTCGATTTACGATAACATCGCCTTCGGCATCAGAGCCTATGAGAAGCTTGGGAGGCGGGACCTTGACGAACGGGTGGAGGAGGCGTTGCGCGGCGCGAGCTTGTGGGACGAGGTGAAGGATCAGCTTCATACCAGCGGCCTTGGGCTTTCCGGCGGCCAACAGCAACGCTTGTGCATCGCGCGAACGGTGGCCATTCAGCCCGAAGTCATTCTTCTCGACGAGCCCTGTTCCGCGCTCGATCCGATTTCGACGGCAAGAATCGAAGAACTGATCGACGAATTGAAAGAGCGCTTTACGATCGCCATCGTCACCCACAACTTGGGGCAAGCGGCGCGCGTCTCCGATTTCACGGGATTCATGTATCTTGGCGAATTGCTTGAATTTGGGGAAACAAATCGTGTTTTCACCTCGCCGATGCTGCCGAAAACTCAGGAATACATCACTGGTCGTTTCGGCTAAGCACATAACTGGCCATCGGTGGGAATTGCGCAATGAGCGACCATACATTCAGAGCCTTTGACAACGAACTGGCGACGCTGGGGCGCCGCGTCGCCGAAATGGGCGGCGTCGCTGAAAAAATGCTCGCCGATGCGATGGATGGGCTCTTCGCTGCAGACGTTGATTTGGCCCGTCGCGTTATTTCGAGCGACACGCTTCTTGATGTTTCGCGTCGAGATATCGAAGAGCGCGCGATTGTGACCATAGCGCGTGAGCAACCTGTGGCTGACGATCTGCGCCGATGCATTGCCGCCATTCGCATAGCCAGTGATTTGGAGCGGGTTGGCGACCGCGCGAAAAATATTGCGAACCGCGCGGTCAGAATAATCGGAGAGACGCACTCGTCACGTGCGTTCATCGGTCTGAAGTCGATGCGTGCAGTGGCCGAGAAACAGCTTAAGGACGTGCTCGAGGCCTATGCCCAACGCGACGTCGCACGCGCCCGTGCAGTCTGGTTTGATGACGCCGACTTGGACGCGCTCGAGGATTCGGTTCTGCGAGATTTGCTCACGTTCATGATGGAGGATCCGCGAAACATTTCATTCTGCACACATCTCTTGTTTTGTTCCAAGAATCTTGAACGTATTGGCGACCACGCTACCAATATTGCCGAAACCGTTGTTTGGATGGTGAGCGGCGAACGCATGCCGATCGAGCGGCCCAAAACAAAGATCGCAAGTTCATCGATCGCAGCCCATCACGAGGGATAAGGAACAAGCGGACACCATGAACGAGCTTTCCGCAGTCAACAGCCGAGAGGCTAGTGTCAGCCGCCCTCCGCGCATTCTGGTCGTAGAAGACGAGGCGCCGCTCGCGGAGCTGCTCGCATATAATATAAAAGCCGAAGGCTTCCAGGTCGAACACGTTGAGCGCGGCGATGAAGCGGAGCTGCGTCTCGCCGAGACGCCCTTCGACCTCGTCATTCTCGATTGGATTCTTCCGGGCGTCTCGGGGCTTGAGATCTGCCGCCGCATGCGGACGCGCAACAATACTCGCGACATGCCGATCATTATGCTGACCGCGCGTTGCGAAGAGGACGACCGAGTGCGCGGCCTGTCGGTGGGCGCCGACGACTATGTGGTGAAGCCGTTCTCCATGCCTGAATTGATGTTGCGCATCCACGCCCTGCTGCGGCGGGCGCGCCCCGAGCGTGTGGCGACCAAGCTGACCGTGGGTGACATCGAGCTTGACCGCGTGAACCGGCGCGTGAAGCGCGCAGGCCACGAAATTCATCTCGGCCCAACGGAATTCCGCATGCTCGAATATTTGATGGAGAAGCCCGGTCGCGTTTTCTCCCGTGCTCAACTGCTCGACTGCGTTTGGGGAACATCGGCGGAAATCGACGAACGCACTGTCGACGTTCAGATCGGCCGGTTGCGCAAGGCGCTCACGCGCGGACGTGAGAAAGATCCGATCCGCACGGTGCGCAGCGCCGGCTATTCGTTCGACGAAAAGTTCGGGATCGGCGAGGAAGGTCAGACGATATGACCCTGCGTTCTCGAAACATGGAGTTTCCCTGCCATTCGCGAACAGATTTAAGTCTTATCCGATGTGTTCAACGACGTAGGTCAACCATGCCTGTTCGTGAGCGCAAAAATCTCTATGCAGTGAATTGCCTGACATCGTCAGAATGACAAGAAAGCGGGCTTCTCTGTGAAGCAGAATTCTCGGCGACGACATCGAGATAGGCGAATGGCGCGTAATCGGGAGGCGCTCGTTCATGTTTTTGGAACACACGCCAACCGCACGCTTGACGCCGACGCAAAATTGCCTGCTGCCTTTATGGCTCTATACTTTTGTGCAATCATCAGACCTTCGAAATGCAGTCGAAGGGCGTCGACAGTCTTGTTCACTAGGTGGTTTTCGATAGCGGCGCCGATCCATAGGGCACAGCTGAATGTGGGCGTCGCAATCTGGTAACTTGCGGACCAAACCATCCGACGAGCCGGGAAATGTGACAACAATGGTTGAGGGCTATAATTTGGAAGTTGATCAGATCGGCGTCACGACGCGAAATAGGCGCCCGGGAATTGACTGATAAAAGCAATTTAAGCCTCTCGCTATGCGATATGTCACATAAAGTTCATTTTACCGTCGCTTGGTTAAAATGGAACAACAACGTGGATCTCCGAGTATCCACCCAAGAGTTTGAGAAGTCCTATGGACCTTCCCTGGCCATCAAAGCCGTTCGTGCATGACGACACGGCATCCAATCCTGTTGGTCCGCCCGCCTCGTTTCCGGTCAACCAAGGTCTCGCAACGCTTTACTCATTCGAAACGCTTGATCGTGTGGCCAGGGGGACGATGGCTCGCGTCACTCAGGGCGTGTCTCCGCATGCGCAGATGGCGGCTTTGCTTGATTGGACGACGCATCTCTCCCGCGCTCCAGGGAGACAGATTGAACTGACGCTTAAGGCGTTCACGTCGTCCACGGCCTTCGCGTATTTCGCGGCGCATAACTTTGGCCGTGCTGCGGCGGATCGACCGTTCGAGCCTGCGCCTTCCGATAGGCGCTTTGCCGACGCGGCGTGGAACAGGTTTCCGTTTGTGCTTTTCGAGCAGGCGTTTTTGGCGCAAGAAGACTGGTGGAAGGCCGCGACGCATGAAGTGCGCGGGATGACGCCGAACGACGCCGCCCGCGTTTCCTTCATGACCTTTCAGCTTCTCGACGTGTTTTGTCCCTCCAACGTGCTATGGCTGAACCCAGTAGTCATCGATCGCACCAAACGGGAAATGGGCGTCAATCTGTTTCGCGGCTGGATGAATTTTGTCGACGACGCGGCTCGCGTCACGATGCAGCTTCCTCCCAAGAACAATGAATTTCGCGTTGGCGAAGACGTTGCCACGACGCCGGGGGGGGGGTCATATTTCGCAATGACCTGATGGAACTCATTCAATACAAGCCCGCCACCGAAACGGTTTTTGCCGAGCCGGTTCTGATCGTCCCGGCATGGATCATGAAATATTACGTGCTCGATCTGCGCCCGCAGAACTCCTTGGTGCGATATCTCGTCCAGTGCGGTTTCACTGTCTTCATGATCTCATGGCGCAACCCGACGACAGCGGATCGTGATATTTCCTTTGATGATTACCGCACCTCGGGCGTAATGGCGGCGTTGAATGCGATTAACGCCATTGTGCCGCATCGCAAAGTCCATGCTTGCGGATATTGCCTCGGGGGCACGCTGCTCGCAATCGCCGCCGCCGCCATGGCGCGTGATAATGACGAACGGCTTGCGTCGATCACCTTGCTGGCTGCGCAAACTGATTTCAGCGAACCCGGCGAACTGATGCTGTTTGTCGACGCCGCGCAGGTGGCGTTCCTTGAGGATATGATGTGGGATCAGGGCGTCCTCGACACGCGCCAGATGGCTGCGGGCTTCACAGCTCTACGCTCGAATGAACTGGTCTGGTCGAAGGCAATTCACGAATATTTGCTCGGCGAACGTCCACAGCCGAATGATCTTATGGCCTGGAGCGCTGACCAGACGCGCTTGCCCTACCGTATGCACTCGCAATATTTACGAGGGCTGTTTCTTGAAAACCGGTTGACCGCAGGCCGCTACGCCGTCGATGGCGAAGTCATCGCATTGAAGGACATCCGCGCCCCTGTGTTCGCAGTGGCTACCGAAACCGACCACATTGCTCCGTGGCAATCGGTCTATAAGGTTCATCTGTTCACCGAGACCGAGTTGACTTTCGTGCTCACCAACGGCGGGCATAATGCGGGCGTGGTGTCTGAGCCCGGCCATCGCGACCGGCGTTACCATATCAGCACAAGCGGGATCGACGATCGCTATGTGAGCGCCGAAAAATGGTTGGCGGGGGCGCAAGCGGTTGAGGGTTCATGGTGGCAGGCTTGGGCCTCGTGGCTCGAAGATCGAAGCGCCCATGAACGTGTTCCATCGCCAACATTGGGCGAGCCTTCGCGCGGGCTAATTCCCCTATGTTCCGCCCCAGGCGCATATGTTCACCAACGATGAGCCTAGCCGAGGCAGGCGCAGCCGAGATTACAGACCGGGAAAACGCCCACCCACGAAAACTCGTCTCGAAGTCGACAAAAACGCTAATTTCTGTCTGATAGTCGCCTCGCGCTATCATTTGATCATTGGTGCTGCGCAAAGCAAGCCTCCGTTGCGGATTGCGCGCAAGACCTTAACCTGGGGACAATATGACAGCGAAAGTGGAGATCGTTAAACGGCTGGGAGAGCAAGCCGTGCTGCTCCCCTCGCTGATCGCCGAAGCCCTGAACGCAAATGATCGCATCAAATTACGCCTGACCATGCTACAGGCGGCGACGGCGCATGCATCGTCGGTGGGTAGCGCGGCGCCATCTCTCCAGGCAGAACGGCATGCCGCCGGCTTGTCGGACCCCCAATTCGATCGCATTATCACTGGGGCCCGTCGGCTCGATGGCGATCGTATCGCAATACCCGGCGTTACGCTGCTACTGGCGGGCATTCCCGTCGATATGGCGACTATGCTGGCGCCAATCGAGGTAGTCGATCCGGAATGCAGTAAATCCTTACAGGCGCGGTTCGCCGACTTGCAAAAGCAGATTCCGTCTGCTCCAGACGGCGTGATCGGCTACGATGAAATATCACGCATGACTTCAGCTCGGCGTGGTCGAGAAGACAGCTTGCATCTTCTTGTGATGGATGCGCACAAGGCGCTCAACCGCGTCGCTGGGGAGACGGCGGTCGAAGTGATCGATGGCGCGCATGTTCATCACCTCGAGCCTGAAGACCGCGACCGGGTCGCGGCCTTTATGCGCGGGCTCAACCGAACCGCTCCGTTGGCTCTCGGCCATCCCGGCCTTGCCACGACAGCGGCGCGTGGCGGCGCTCGATTGACGATACAAAATGACATCGGCGCCACTGACGCGCATGTGCTTGTGATTCATGTCGAAAGCAACCTGGTCAGCGTAACTTATACCGATGTTCATCGCGTTCGCGCCAAGTTCTTTTCATCATTATTCGAGACTTGGAACGTCGAGTGGAGCGTGCTGGCCGAACATGAGGCTGGAGGCCTCGGCAAGGAGGACGTTTTTTATCTGATGACCGGTCGTTTCGCCGCCGAAACGCGCAGAGAGCTCGACGCTTTCTTGACGTTTTTGGGCTCGCGCATCGTCTTTCTCATCGACTGGAACAAGGGCCGCAAAGCATTGCAGACCTTCGTTGGCAAGAACACTTCGATCGATCTGCTGACTTGGGCGGCGAACAATGAAGTGGGACATCGCGCTTTTCTCGAGCTTGGCGGCGCGGATCTTGTATTCGACGCGATCCGTCACGTCGCGGCTGACCGCATACCCTATGGCGCTCGACTGGAAACCGTGCTCGGGGCCGAAGAGATCGTTGATTTCCTGCGCCAGGTATTAAAAGAGGCAAGCCGAGGGCTGGGGGCGGGCCGCTCCGCAAGGCTAATCCGCGATCAGATTCAAGCCGATCTGGCGCAGCGGTTCGAAACGGCGGAGAATGCGGTTCTGAAGATCATCGAACGTCATCTCGGCCTGTCGCACACCCTAGCGTCAACCATTTGGACCGCTTTGGCGCATCCGGGGAGCAAAGGTGAGCGTCAGTCGATGGTTCGGCGAGCCATGCGCATTGAGGCAAAAGCCGATCGGCTCACCCTAGCGGCTCGCAGCGCCTGCGCCAAGCTGCATGACGCAAAGGAACTGCGTTTCGTGATTGATGAGGTTGAAAATGCTGCCGATGCTTTCGACGAGGGGGTATTTCTGATCAGTCTTCTACCGGAAGGCGAACAAGCGCGGCCATTATGTGAACCGCTGGCCGAACTCGCCAATCTTGCAACGCACAGCACGAGCGAAATGGTCAAGGCTATTGCGGGAACAGCCCGGCTACCTGAGGGAAAGCGCGTCGATGCGGCTTTCGCCCTGCAATCGATTGATGCAGTCACTGAGTTGGAGCGCAACGCTGACCTCGCCGAGCGTAGCGCGCTGGCCGCCTTTTTTACGAATGACGGCAGTGATGCAAAAACCCTCATGCTCGGCGTAGAGATCGCGCGCATGATAGAGCATGCGACCGACTGCCTCGCCCATGCCGCGCAAGCGCTGCGTGATCGGGTGTTAGAGGAGCTATCGGCATGACGGACGCCGCGAGCGAACCCTTCTCCGTTGCTCCTGCCGAGGCCTCTCTGGACGCAAACATCGAATTGATCGGCTCTAAGGCGGCGCAGCTTGCGCGAATGAGCCGGCTAGGTCTTCCTGTCCCGCCCGCTTTCGTAATGCCTACCAGTTTGTGCAATGGCGTGAACCGAAAGGACGAAGCAGCGCTACAGGCGCTAAAAAGCGGCCTACGCCTCGGCATCGCCCGGCTTGAGGCGGCGACGGGCCGTCGCTTCGGCGATAGCCGGGCGCCGCTGCTCGTCTCAGTTCGCTCGGGCGCTGCCAGGTCCATGCCGGGAATGCTCGACACGATTCTCGACGTTGGCATGAACAACGACACTGTCCAGGGTCTCATCCGGGTGACCGGAAATCCGCGCCTCGCCTGGGACAGTTATCGACGCTTTATGCAAAGCTATTCAGAGGTGGTCAGCGGTGTCTCAAGCGTCGAATTCGAGCGGCCGCTCAATGCGATGTTAGCCGGCGAAGACGCGACGTCGGAGGACGAACTCGATTGCGAGGCGTTAGAGCGTCTAACACATGACTTCATCGAGATCAGCTTGCGCGCTTCAGGCCGTCGCACCCCTGAAGACCCATTCGATCAGCTGGATGCGGCGGCGCTAGCCGTTTATGGCTCTTGGGAGAGCGGCCGCGCGCAGGAATACCGGAAAATCAATGGACTACAGGATTTGGCCGGGACAGCCGTCACGGTCCAGGCGATGGTTTTCGGAAATTCAGGGCATCGATCCGGCGCTGGTGTGGCCTTTTCTCGCAACCCCGCCACCGGCGCCAACGAGCCATATGTCGAATTCCTGTTCGATGCTCAGGGGGAGGACGTTGTTTCCGGCCGCCGCACGCCGGGTGACGCCTTATTGTTGGCGAAGTGGCTTCCGGATATAGCCCAAAACCTCGCCGTTGCAATGCAGCGCCTGGAACAAGACTTCAGGGATGTGCAGGACATCGAATTCACGGTCGAAGACGGCAAGCTGTATTTTTTGCAGACCCGCTCGGCCAAGCGCACACCGCGCGCTGCACTCAGGATCGCGGTGGATTTGGTCCGCGAAGGATTGATCGCGCCGGCAGAGGCTCTGCAACGGCTCGAAGGCGTCGATCTGGCTCGCGCCGGCATTGCAACGCTGCGGGGTAAACTGACGCCGCTGGCGACGGCAGTTTCCGCTTCCCCTGGCGTCGCCAGCGGCCGCATCGCTCTCGACAGCGGGACTGCCGAGCGCATGACCGAGGCGGGTGATCCAGTGATATTGGTTCGGCGCGAGCCTTCGACTGACGATGTCGCAGGGTTTAACGCCGCCGCGGGCATTCTCACCATGGTTGGCGGGCGCACTTCTCACGCAGCAGTGGTGGCGCGCCAACTGGGCAAGGCCTGTCTGGTTGGATGCAACAGCCTGGAGATCGATGAAAATAATCGCTGCATCAGGCTTGCTGGGCGCGAACTTAGGGAAGGCGACTGGCTCTCGATCGGCGGCGAGAGTGGCGAAATCTCTTATGGTCGCGCCGAGGTTGTATTCGAGCGGCCGGAAGCGGAACTTGCCGAGTTGAAGCGCTGGTCTGGGCAAGCAGACAAGCTCGATCTGATAGCCGCGACCGGCGGCGCGGCTCCATGAGAAGGCTTTTGCACCCCAGAAAACCAACACGCCATGCCAGGATTGGCTGGAGGTTTGCGACACTTCTCATTCTTTTGCAGACCCGCGACGCTCCTGAGCCGTTTAACGTCGCGAAGGGGTGACAGGACCGAAAGTGCCGAGGCTGAGCGAGGACATAAAGGCGCATGTTGACGGAGCGATATGGTCCTAGCTCGCCGCCGACAAAGGCCTGTGCCGCTGAGCGGCCGGAACTGGCTGGCTTCAAACGGGGGCTGCTCAAGGCCTGACACAAATCATGCGTTCGGCGAAAAATGCTGCTCCCGACCAAGCTTGACGATGGAACCATCGATATGCGGAATGGCCGCGAACTGGAAATAAAGCTCAAGACCGACGCCGCCGGACTAAAGCTGGCGATGTCGTCGAGCCTGCTCGCTTGCGAGACTCCGGAAGCGCCGAGGCGGACGCTGCGCTCCATCTATTTCGACACTGCGGCAGGAGACTTGAGGAAAGAGCGCATCGCCCTGCGCATACGTAAGACCGGGCATGGCGTTCCCCAGATGGGTCTCAAATGGGCGCCGAGCTCCGACAGTCTTTTCTCGCGGGGAGAAATCGAAGTCCGAATAGCGGGCATGCAGCCCGACATCTCGCTGTTCGACTCGAACATCGCCGCTGAAATCAAACGCGTCACCGAAGGCCGACTGCTCGAGCCGCAATTCGAGACTTTGGTTAAGCGGCGCGTTCGCCATTTGAGACTCAGCCGATCGGAGATTGAGGTCGCTTTCGACGAGGGCGTCGTGATCGCTGGCGATCGTCGCCTGCCAATCAGAGAAATCGAGCTTGAACTCAAATCCGGCGAAGAGCTCGAGCTTTATCAACTGGCGATCCAACTCGTCGAAACCCTGCCTCTCAAACTCTACTTCACGAGCAAGGCTGAGCGCGGCTTTATGCTCGCTTCCGGAGAGCATCCGCAGCCGGTCAAAGCCTCGGACTCGCGCTTTTCCGCCGACGCAACCCTCGACGACGCGATAGCTACCATCATCGCCGGCTCAATCACTCACTTCGCCGCCAATTTGCCAGCCCTTGAGGAGACCAAACATCCCGAATCGGTCCATCAGATGCGGGTTGCCCTCCGGCGGTTGCGCGCTGCCCTGGGAATGTTCAAGCGCGCTTTGCCTTGTCCAGAATTCGAGGCGTTTCGCAGCGAGGCGCAGCGCATCGCGTCAGCCCTCGGACTGGCGCGAGAACTTGACGTATTCAAGGATCTCATCACGACAGGTCCACGAGCAAATTACCCACAGGAGGCAAGTTTTGAAACGCTTCTGACCGCCCTGGAAAAACGCCGGCTCACCGCCTACTCTCAGGTTCTTGCGATCGTGGACGAACCAGCGACGACGCTGCTTTTGCTCAGGATGCAAGCTTTCCTAGCGTTTGACAGCTGGCGTCGCGTATTGTCAGACGAGGAGCAACTGCGCCTGACAGAGCCGCTAAGCACATTCGCGACGGACAATCTGCGCCGGCTGCATAAGCTGGTCCTGAAGCGCGGAAAGGGACTTGTCGAACTTCCCGACGCCGAACGGCACAAAGTGCGCATCGCGCTAAAAAACCTCCGCTACGCAGCGGACTTCTTCGGGGATTTGTTCGGCGAGAGTGAGGTCCGATCCTATATCCACGCCGTCGCCCAGCTTCAGGATCTCCTTGGGGCGCACAATGACGCCGTGAGCGTCGAGCGCCTGCTGCAGGAGATCGAGGGAACCGCGGGAAGGCAAGGAGCGAAAGCTTCAGGGATTGTGCTCGGCTGGTTTGGGCGAGGAACCACTCTCGCCAACGCGGATCTGCGCAAGAGCTGGAAGACGTTCAAGCGAACAGGAGTTTTCTGGCGCTGAATCGTCAATCCTGATCAATGCTATGAATTTCAACAAGAAAGTGCGTCGACGCGAAAGCCATGGCATCCACCATGTGAGATCAGACGCAATGTTATTCTGTTCACCTTCGACCCGGTCCTTTACCTTCAGTTGCGGTCAATCAGGTCAAACCCGAAATCGACCCGAACGGAGAAAGAATGCAGAAGCACTTTGAGTTTTTGTTGCTCGGCGGCGGCCCTGCCAGCGTAAGCGCCGCCGAGACGCTGCGCGCCGAAAGCGCGACAGGCCGCATTCTTTTGGTCTCCGATGATGTTTATGCGCCCTATGGCCACACGCATCTATCGAAGCAGTTTCTCTTTGGGGCGCTGCCCGAGGAAAAGCTTCTGATCCATAAGGAGGCTTACTATCAGGAGCAGGCGATCGATCTAATGCTTGGCGTCCCTGTAGTCGCCGTGGATACGGCGAACCGGCTTGTGCGTTTGGATGGCGTTGGGGACATCCATTTCGACAAGCTACTGATCGCGACCGGCACGAAGCCTATTCGCCCGACCATCCCGGGTTCCGTGCTTCCCGGCATTCATTGCCTGCATACTTTGGCGGATGCCGAGGCGCTGAGGCAGGCTGCCAAGAACGCCAAGCGCGTCGTCGTCCTCGGCGGCGGTTACCTCGGTGTCGAGATCGCTACATCGCTCGCCCGCATGGGCGTTCATGTCGTGCTAATCGAGGAAAAGGATCTCCTGCTCTCACAGCTTGCCGCTCCTGAACTTTCCGCCTTTTTCACCCGCTTCTGCGCGGAGCGGGGAATCGAACTGCGGGTGAACGACACCGCCGCTGCGTTCCTTGGCGGCAGCCACGTAGAAGCGGTGGCGACCAGCGCAGGTGATATCGTTCCTTGCGATTTGGTAATCGCTGCGATCGGCGTAAAGCCGGATCTTGGCTTTCTGCACGACAGCGGCGTCCAGCTCGGGGACGGCATCCTGGTCGACCAACATCTGGAAACGAGCGCGCCGGGAGTCTTCGCAGCGGGCGACGTCGCGAACTTCTTCGACGTTGTTTTCAAGGAGCGGCGCCGAATCGAGCACTGGGATAACGCCGTCAAGCAGGGAAGACTGGCGGCCCGGAACATGCTCGGAAGGCGGTTAGCCTATGACGAAGTTTCTTATTTCTTCTGCAATATCCTCGACCTTAGTTTCAATTTTCTCGGTTCGACGCGGGAGATCGATGAGCTTATCGGTCGAGGCTCGCTGGAAGATCGCTCCTTCACATTATTTTATCTGAAGAACAATGTCTTGTGCGCTTCCTTCTCGATGGGGCGCCTGGCCAGTGAGACGCTGGCGACGGAATTGTTGATCCGCCATCGCATCAACTTGCGCCCCATCAAAGACAGGCTTTCGGATCCAAACTTTGCACTGGAAGGCGTCCCGACGCAGACCGTTCTGATCCTGCAGGGCGGCGGAGCGCTGGGCGCCTTCGAATGCGGGGTGGTGACAGCGCTGGAGGAGGCGAATATCCATCCCGATATCATCGCCGGGGTCTCCATCGGAGCCTTTAACGGCGCGATCATTGCGGGGAATCCCGGCAAAGCCACGATCGCGCTGGAGGCATTTTGGAACGATCTCACCATCCTGACGCCGTGTGCGCCGACAGAAGCGTGGCGGCGCTCGCTGTCCTCATGGTGGAGCATCTGGCTTGGTTCCCCCCACTTCTTCCGGCCGAATTGGTGGCTGCCCCCGCAACAGGCCCCGTGGAGCTGGACGAGTCTCTATGACATCGCCCCAGTCAGAGCATTGTTGGAGAAATATGTGGATTTCAGCAGGCTGCGGGAAAGTCCAGTCCGCCTGCTGGTGAGCACCGTCAATGTCGAGACCGCCGAACTTGAGGTTTTCGACAGCCACGCTGATGACATCACCGTGGACCACATCCTCGCCAGTGGCAGCCTTCCGGGGGCATTCCCCTGGACCACCATCCAGGGCAAACATTATTGGGACGCCGGCATCGTCAGCAATTCGCCTTTGGAAATGGTGATTGAACGCTGCGGTGAAGTCAGCAAGCGCGTCTTCATCGTTGACCTGTTCGCTAGCCGCCAGTCATTGCCAGAGAATCTTGCCGAGGTTCTGATGCGCCGTGACGAAGTCGTTTATGCGGAGCGCGTCCGCAGCGATGTGCGTGTCCGAGAGCGGATCGGTGATTTCCGGAATCTGGTGGAGGAGATCATGGATAATCTGGAACCCGAGGCCTGCCAGCGTCTACGACAAAGCCCGCGCTTCATTCAGTTGATGGCCGACGCCGCGCCGACAACCATCACCAGAATCGTGAATGAGGTCCCGGCGGGAGAGCCGCCTTTCACGGATAACGATTTCTCTGTGCCGACCATCGAACGGCACAAGCAAACCGGCTACCTGATTGCGAAACGCGCCCTTGGACAAAAGCTCGTCGAAGTTCCGAACGCCAGGAAAATCTCGTTGTCGCCTGGTTCAGCCGACGAAAATCTTGTTGGTGAAGTCTAATTGTTGATAGGGCTAGTTACTCGCCGACGTCGAACAAGAAATCAGTCTCTTCCATCGGCGACCGTAAACCCATAACGACCTTGTAATCACATATACCGGGCGAAAATGAAAATGCCCGCGGCAGCCTTATCAGGATAACGAGCGACCGCCGGCTTGCCTTTGCATAGCAGACAATTCGCGGAGCCGGGCCCGGCGCTTTCCGAAGGGAAACCAAATGATCGCGTTGAAGATTTTGGTCATCTATTATTCTCGCACCGGCGCCACGCGCCGGTTGGGCGAGGCAATCGCGAATGCTCTTCAGGCCGATATCGAACCCATTATTGACAGGGAAAATCGTTCAGGGATTTTCGGATACCTACGCTCGGTCGCCCAGTCGCTTCAAAAGCGTGACGCGCTGATCGAGCCCATGAAGGCTGATCCAGCGTCCTATGACTTAGTTGTCATCGGGACGCCGGTCTGGGCTTGGTCTGTTTCCTCGCCAGTTAGAGCCTACTTGGCGGCTTACAGAGGGCATCTGCCCGACGTTGCTTTCTTTTGCACGATGGGCGGCCGAGGCAGCGAGCATGCGTTTAAGGAAATGCAGGTCATCGCCGGCAAGGCGCCCCGCGCCAATTGTGCTTTGACTGCGCGTGAGGTGGCGTCGGAGACCTATGGAGCGCACATCGCGCAATTTCTGGAGCAACTCGAGGCACTGCGACCATCATGATTTCATCTGTGGCCGTCAGCGCAAAATTCAAACGCGGAAGCGAGATCCTCCTGTTCGACCTTCATGCGTCACCAATGCGCGGCGCGCTATTTTGCAAGCCATCGCGCAATGCGCGGCCACTCCTCGCTTAGCGAGCTCTTGCCCATGAAGCGCGCGAAATGTCCGCAGGGAGCCAGCAACGTTTCTATGTCGCTCTTGCGGGTGGCCACGAGCGAGGCCGCCGCAAAGACCTCGGCCGGTGGCGCGATCACGTCGCGGGCGCCCGCGAGCAGGAACAACGGACAATGAAGATTGCGCAGATCGATCCTATGCCCCAGCGCCGGGAAGGTTCCGAGCGCGAGCCGATTTTCGCGATAAAGCCAATCGAAGACCTGACGATAATAGGGACCCGGCAAATCGAGCGTTCGCCGATGCCACCGCGCGAAAATTGCCGCAGTGCGCTGTTCGGTGTCTGTCGCTGGCGGGCCGCCGAGCTGCAACGATTCTATGACGCTCGACGTTTCGTCGAGCTCGCGTGGCCAAAGCGCGGCCATGTATCGTCCCAGGACGAGCCCTTCTCCAAGGCGAACAAATTCATCAATAAGGGCATCGGTCATGGGATTCGTCGGTGCCGAAAAAAGCGACGGCTCGGCTCTCATGTCAACCGGCGCGCCGGCGAGAACAAGTCGGCGCACCTTCTTTGGAAAACGCGCCGCATAGACAAGCGAAAGCCAGCCGCCCTGACAAAGACCGATCAAACCCACTGGCTGACCAATATCGTCGATAGCGACGTTGAGCGCCGCGAGTTGCGAATCGATCGTGTGAAGTCGCGTCTCCGGTGTCGCTGACTTCCACTCGGCGAGTAAGAGACGAGGGCAGCCATTTCCGCGCAGCGCTTCGATGAGGCTGTGGCTGGGGGCGAGATCAACAATTCCAGCATCGTGAAGCGCGAAGGGCGCCACGACGACGACAGGACGATGCCGGCTCTTCCCCACAGAGAAATCACGCAGGCGCAAAGCTGCAAGATCGATTATTTCATGGTTCGGCGTCGTCCATTCCGGTTCGTTGCTTGGCGTCGGCGTGTGATCTTCACCATTGGCCGCTTCTGATCCTACAGTGATCAATTCCAGCGCGCGTTGACACATGTCCATCGTAGCTGCCCACGGCCACGGCCATGGCCATATGCTCCACGGGTTCATATGGCGGCCTCGCGTGGTATATGCATTTTGCGGTCCTTCGATGCGATACGGTTCGAGAAGCTTATGACGCCCGTCCCAACGATTTGCCGGGGCGTCACCCGCGATGAAACGACGCGTCGTCGCCGATCTCTGGATGATCATCGCCGCATTTCAGTTGATTGCAGATCGTCGATACTCGCCGGCGTGTGATAGCGCCACATTGACTTATGCTGCACCGCATTAGTCTGACGCCTAAGGTTTTTCGCCGATCTACTAGGGTTCTCATCCGGTGCGATGGCCATGACAGACGAGCTAAACGGCGACTCCGCCGCTCCGACCAAGGCGCCTATCGCATTGACCGGCCCTATTCACAGAGACTAAACGTCGCCTACGGCAAAAGGGTTCCTCGGAGCGGCGCCGACCGCACTCCCCCGCCGCCGCGACGGCGTTGGAAGGCAAGTCATATGCATATTCCGCATTGGGCCCGGCGGCTCGATGTCGTGATGTTGCAAGGGATCGACCCCGTGGTGAATGGGGTGAAGATAGATCGCCAGCATCGCGCCGACAACCGCGAGGCGCGACGACGCCCGGCGTTTGAGCGTTGCTGCTTTGCGCGTCTTCCAGAGTTATGTTGTCGCTCGCCGTCATTCCCGCACGACATAGGTGTAAAAACGGATGGCGCCACTCTCGTCCACCTCGCGATAGAGACCCTGAATCTCTGCCTCGAAGACATTGTATTTTCCGTCGTCTGGCCGCGCTTCTCTCATGGGTTCGCAGCGAACTCACGACAATCGAACGCATTACGCGGTCGATGTAACAGGGCTGTGAAGTTGGAGCTATTGCGCGCGTTTCGCCGCTAGGGCAAGGAAGGCCGGGCGGTTGATGGAAGCTTTTTCCAACGAAAGTGAAAGCGCGAATATAATTCACCGACATCAAAGCGACGGTCCACCTGTCTACGCTTTAATTTTAGCAACTGACATTCTCTTGCAGAAAGCCTGGAAGCGGAGCGCCGCTTTTCTCGTTGACTCAGGTTCGCCTATTTGAGGTGGGTGGGCGGAGTTGGCAACCCGATTTTGGCGAGAGTCCATCGCGATGTTGAAAGGTTTGCCGTGTCCACGAGGATTGTCTGGTTTGACGATGTCCCATCAACTCCCGGGCTCTCGATGGGCGGTAGGTTTAGCCAGACTCTCGAATAAGACATTTCCCATTGAAGCGCCGATTGCCCCACCGATAAGGCTGTCCCGACGGGGTCAACACCGCTACACGCTCTGGTCAATCGGTCAATTCACGCTCACGATGCACGTCGTGCACCACCACACCGGCGCCATCTGGCGGTATTTGCAACCATTCGCGGCGCGCCAGAGTCCGTTTCGTGTCAATGTAACCGCTCCGCCAATGCTCCTGCATCGAAGTCGCTGAAAACTCATGGTCCTTGGACTCGCCTTCGTAGGCCTGTTGCTGATAGATCAAATGAAGAATGGCGATTTCTGGAAGGTTCGCGAGCTTATCACGCCGCTTCCTATCCTCGTCTGTTAAACATTCTTCCGGAACTTTTGCGAGCGCGTTGTATGTGCGCGTCTTCCATTTGCGGAGCAATCGGTAAACATCGGTATTGTAGCGGGTGCGCGAAGCCCATGTGATGTCCTTTTGACGCGCCATGACCTGCTGGATGTCGCGCGGCAGAGCGCCGCGCGAACTGAACAAGTCCACCTGAAAAACTAAGCTATTGAGATTGTCGTCTTGTTCCAGAACATACTGAAGGGGCGTATTGGAGACCATGCCGCCGTCCCAATAATAGTCGGTCCCGATTTGCACCATCGGCAGTGCTGGCGGCAACGCGCCGCTCGCCATGACGTGCTCGGGGCCAATCTCGGCGTCACGATTGTCAAAATACAGGAAATTACCGCTTCTCACATTGACGGCCCCGACCGAGAAACGAATCTTCCGATCGTTGATGAGAGAGAAATCAACGAGTTCCGATAGCGTGTCCCGCAAGGGCGCGCTGTCGTAATAGCTCGTTGCGCCCTTTGCGCCCGCGAAAGAAAGCCATGGATTGGTTTGGCGCGGAGCAAAAAAGCCGGGCTGACCCATCATGACCGTCATAAGCGAGCTTGTTGCATTGCGCATGGCACGGAACATGTCGCCGTCCGGAGTATAATGCCATATCTTGCGGTCGGTGATGCGTTCCCAGAAGGTGCGCAACCGCTGCAGCCGGTGATCGCGTCGATTGCCCGCGATAATCGCTGAATTGACGGCGCCGATCGAAACGCCGGAAACCCAGTCGGGTTCGAGCCCGGCCTCGTGAAGAGCTTCATAAACGCCAGCTTGATAAGCGCCGAGAGCGCCACCGCCCTGTAATACCAGCGCAATGCGATCGCATCGGTCCGGACGCCAACAGCCGTGCTTGAGATCTGCCCCGGTTGTTTTTGCTGTCGCATCGTCGTGCTCTGCGCTCATCCCGCGACCACCCTTCCATTTGTATTGAACGCCGAGAATTGCCTGAACGCTGACGGCATTTGACGACACATTTGTGACCTCAATCTTAGGGCTTCGTAGGATTGTCGTCTCGCCTTCATGAGCTCGTCCGCAAGAGGCGGTATGTCGGTTTGGCAGCGATCGATTTGCGTCGCAGTGCGAAGCCAGTGGAGAGGATTCATGCTACACGGCAAGACAGCGGTCGTCACCGGCTCAACAAGCGGAATTGGCTTAGCGATCGCTCGCGCCTTTGCCGAAAAAGGCGCCAATGTCGTGATCAACGGCCTTGGCGCGGCAAATGAAATCGAGCAAGAGCGATCCGGAATCGAGCATGATTTCGAGGTGAAGGCGCTTTATTCAACGGCCGACATGAGCTCGCCTGCTGCGATCGAACAAATGATCAAGGAAGCGGAAGCGGCCTTTGGATCGGTCGACATTCTCGTTAACAACGCCGGCATCCAATATGTCGCGCCGATCGAACATTTTCCGCTCGAGAAATGGGATGCCATCATCGCCATCAATTTGTCTGCAGCCTTTCATGCCATCCGCGCCGCGGTGCCAGGCATGAAAGCGCGCCAGTGGGGACGTATTATCAACACGGCCTCCGCGCACGCGACCATAGCGTCACCGTTCAAGTCGGCATATGTGGCCGCCAAGCACGGAATCGCTGGATTGACGAAAACGGCTGCGCTCGAGTTTGCGCGCGATCACATCACGGTCAACGCAATCGCTCCCGGCTATGTATGGACGCCGCTAGTGGAAAAACAAATTCCTGAAACAATGGCTGCGGAAAAGTTGACGCGCGACCAGGTCATTCACGACGTTTTGCTCGCGGCGCAACCGACCAAGGAGTTTGTCACGTCGGAGCAAGTCGCCGCGCTCGCCGTGTTCCTTGCGTCCGAGGACGCCAAATCCATAACCGGAGCCATCCTTGCGATGGACGGCGGTTGGACTGCGCATTAGAGCGCGCTCATCCACCGATCGTCCGATTGATAGGAATGACGGAGAGAAGCTTTTTCGCCGGTGAGCGGGAAGAGAGAGATGAAATGCGGGGTGCCTATTTGGGAGCGCAGGGAGAGCTCCTCATGCTTTCGAGGCCAAGCGCTCCAAATAACAAGTCGGCGATAACAAGCCGCCGATAGAGAGGGGTCTCCGCAAGAGATCTACCCTCCTACAACGGTCACAAGACGTTCTAATTTTTGGCGATCACGGCAGACCAGCCAAGATCTACTCGGCGGCGTTTTCGGTCTCCACTTCGTCATTTGCGAGCTTGTGCGGAGAGGAGCCTGCGAGCGCCCTGCCGCGGCCGGAAAGGCTCGGGTTTGTCATAAAATAGGCCTGTGCGCTGAAAGGAGCTTCGCCCTCGTTGCGTTCGACGCGCCGGCTCGAACCGTCGCCAAGGACCGTCCAGCTCTGTTCATTGTCGAGAAGATTAGCGAGAAGCACTTGTTCAAGCACTTGCTCGTGTAAAGTCGGGTTAGTGATCGGAAACAGAGTCTCGACCCGCCGGTCAAGGTTTCGCGGCATCAAGTCAGCCGAAGATATATAGACGGCGGACTGTGGATGCGGCAAGCCATGCCCATCGCCAAACGCATATATTCGCGAGTGCTCGAGAAAACGGCCAACAATTGATTTCACCTGAATATTTGCAGAGAGACCTGCCACGCCCGGTCTAAGGCAGCAAATACCCCGAACAACAAGCTCTATCGTGACGCCCGCTGTGCTCGCCGCGTAGAGAGCGTCGATGATCTCGGGATCGGCGAGAGAGTTGCATTTCGCCCAAATCGCTGCAGGCCGTCCCGCGCGCCTATGGTCGATTTCGGCCTGGATATGATCGAGAAGGCGGCGCTTCGCCGATACCGGGGTGATCGAAAGGCGCTCAAGAGGCGACAAAGCGCCAGATCCGGTGATGAAATTGAAGATTCGAGCGACATCGCGACCGACTGCGGGATCGACGGTAAATGCCGACAGATCAGTATATATGCGGGCCGTGATCGGATGATAATTGCCGGTGCCGATGTGGCAGTATGTGTTGATCGCACTTCCTTCCTCCCGCACGACCATGGAAAGCTTGGCGTGCGTCTTCAGCTCCGGGAAGCCGAAGACGACCTGGGCTCCGGCCCGTTCCAGAGAGCGAGCCCAGCGGATATTAGCTTCCTCGTCAAATCTGGCCTTGAGTTCGACGAGGGCGGTGACGGATTTGCCAGCCTCGGCCGCTTCGATCAGCGCTTTGACGATCGGACTGTCCGAGGACGTGCGATAGAGCGTCTGCTTTATGGAAAGGACGTTTGGGTCGCGCGCCGCCTGCTGCAGAAACTGCACGACGACATCGAAGGACTCATATGGGTGATGAACAACAATGTCTTTGTCGCGAATGGCGGCGAAACAATCGCCGCCAAACTCTTCAATGCGCTCCGGGAAGCGGGCGGAAAAGGAAGGAAACTTCAGGTCAGGGCGGTCTATGCCGACGATCTGCGAAAGAGTGCTCAGCGCCAGCTCTCCATTTTGAACGATCACCCCTCTTTCCGTCAGGGCCACCTGCCTGGCGATAAATTCGCGGAGTTCCCCCCGCATCGCGGCGTCGACCTCAAGGCGGATGACGCAGCCGCGCCGACGCTCCTTGAGTGCGGCTTCAAATACACGCACAAGATCCTCGGCATCCTCAGCGAATTCGATGTCAAGGTCGCGAACGACACGAAACAATCCAATTGCTCTAAATTCGCATTCCGGGAACAATCGATCGGCGAAAAGCGTGACGACATCTTCAACTCGGGCAAAGCGGACAGCGCCGTCGGCGCTATCATCCAGCCGAACAAAACGGGCGATTTTGGCGGGGAGGCGGACAAGACCGGTAAAGGCTTTTGCGTCGGCCTGCCGGACGACCTCAAACGCCAACGACAATTCGAGGTTGGGAATGAAGGGAAAGGGATGCGACGGATCGATCGCGATCGGCGTAACCGCAGAAAATATGTGGAAAGTGAAATAAACGTCGAGTCGATTGAGATCGGCGTCGGTCCAGCCGGGGCGATCAACAATCATCACGCCCACGCCTTCAAGCTTTTGGCGTAGCACGCGCCAAGTCTCTTCTTGATCCCGAGTAAATTTCTCGGTGGACTCAGCGATCTTGGCGAGGAGTTCAGACGGCGTTAAACCATCCATGCTGGGCGCTGTCAGGCCGCCCTCTATCTGTTCGATGACACCGGAAACGCGAACCATGAAGAACTCGTCGAGATTGCTCGCCGAGATCGCCAGAAAACGCAAGCGTTCGAGGAGGGGATGCGACTCGTTCAACGCCTCTTCGAGAACCCGCCTGTTGAAGGTGAGCCAGGAGAGTTCCCGATTGACAAACCGACTTGGATCACGCGAAAGCGCCCCCTCCAGGATACCCCCCTTGGACGGTTCCGGTTTCTCCGCGGGGACTTGGGCTGAACGCTTGGAAACTGTTGTCATGCTAGCTCCGTTCGAGTTTTGGTCATGGGGCCGGTTCGAGCCTCACTTGGATCCATGGCGCGTCAGTTAGGTTGGTCGCCGAGTGCAACATTATCCAGTGACATTTCTGCAACACCATGTTCGGAGCTTTCCGGGCCGATCTTCCTGGCGCCGGCGGACTTTCGATTTCCATCTCACCGGGCTTTATGGGCTTGTCAGCCTCGCGCACTGGCACACAAGGCGTCTCGCCTCACAATAATGAAGCGACCGAGCCGTGGTTTTAAGATCCGAGCAAACATGCACGTTTGTGGCGCCGGGGAGCCTCATGTCGGCGACGCAGGCGGTATGCCTCAATTAGGCCTGATGAACGGCTTGGCGCTTGTCGCCACGACCGGCATAATCGAAGGGAATCTTGCCCCGCTGATATTAGCTGCATCAAGCCGGATCACGTTATTCGTCGCGAGTTACGCCGGGACGCTAGGCCTTACGGATTTCGTGGCGTCGGCCGTCTATCGAACTTAGCAGGATGGGATCAGCCGTGTCCTCGTTACGATTGGGGGTCCTTTCCGACGGGCGACAATCACAACACCTTCCAGTTGCTCCAGACCGATGGAACATACGCTACGAGCCCTGACTTCGATGCCATGCGGTCGAGAACGGGAACTTTCTATATATTTCCCGGTGAGACTTACGGGGACGTCTTCGAGAAGAGATTCTAGGGCCTTTCCTATCGCGGGTGCTTGCGGCTCCTCGCCAATCCGGAGGCTTTAACGTTACCGCGATTGTCACAAGCTTCACCGCTGGGCGGTTTATACATGGAGGGCATCGCAACGACGTATCACGTGGCCGGAGCCACGCAAGGCCTCTGCAGGGTTTCGAGCCACAGACCCCTGTAAAGTCGCAGTCAGGCAATCCAAATTTCTACAGCGGCCAAGCAGCTCGGGCCCGAGATCGTCCGCTCGCGGATCAAGCGGCATCGCGATTGGGGATCGCGATTGGCATTTCTGGCACGTCGCCGATGATCAGAAGCTTGGTGCCGGTGTTGGCGATGATGTCATCCACGCTCACGCCCGGCGCCCGCTCCCGCAGCAGCAACCCTTCGGGTGTTGGTTCGATGACCGCCATCTCGGTGACGACCAGGCTGACGCGCCGGGTCGCGGTTGGAGGCAAGGTAAGATCCTCGACGATCTTGGGCTGGCCCTTGGCGGCGTGCTGCATGGCGACGATGACGCGCTTTGCGCCCACCACGAGGTCCATCGCGCCGCCCATCCCTGGAACCAGTTTACCGGGCACCATCCAATTAGCGAGCCGCCCAGAGCTGTCGACCTGAAGTCCGCCCAGCACAGTCATGTCGAGGTGACCGCCGCGGATGAGCGCGAAGCTTGTGCCGCTGTCAAAGCTCGCCGCTCCGGGTAGCGCGGAGATAAAGCCGCCGCCAGCGTCGGTGAGGTTAGGATCCTCCATGCCATCGGGAGGCGGCGCGCCAAAACCGATGATGCCGTTCTCGCTCTGAAAAGCGACCGAAATCCCCCTTGGCACAAATTTGGCGACCAAAGTCGGGAGTCCAATGCCCAGATTGACGAGGGTGCGGTCGCGAAGCTCCAGCGCAACTCGCCGAGCGATGATTTCCTTGGCGTCCATCAGTGCGGCCTTTCCACGAGATGATGCACGAGTATTCCCGGCGTGCGCACGGCGTCCGGCGAGATCACGCCGACCGGCACGATCTCGTCCGGCTCGCCGATCACACAATCAGCGGCGAACGCCATGAGCGGATTAAAGTTCGTAGCTGTCAGACGGTAGGTGAGATTACCATGATAATCGGCTTCCCGGGCGCGAAGCAGAGCAAAGTCGGCGCGCAGCGGCAACTCCAGCAGGAACTTCACTCCGTCAACTTCAATAATACGTTTGGCGTCCTCGACTACGGTCCCGAGGCCAGTTGGCGTGAGAACGCCGCCAAGGCCACTGCCGCCGGCGCGTATGCGTTCGGCCAAAGTGCCCTGCGGGATGAGTTCCACCTCGATCTCCCCCGCGATCATTTTCTTCTGGGTCACCGGATTGGTGCCGATATGCGAGGCTCTCACGCAGGCGACGCAGCCCGCATCGATCAGTTTGCCGAGCCCGACGCCGGGGGATGCAGTGTCGTTGCCAATCACGGTTAGCCCGCGGGCGCCGCGAGCGACGAGGGCGTCGATGATACGATCCGGCGCTCCTACGCCCATAAACCCCCCGAGCATCACGCTCGATCCGTCCGGAATCAGCGCGGCTGCGGCGGCAGCTGAAATCGCTCTTTGCATGATGCGCTCCTCCTCAGGCCATCACATGAAGGCCGGCGTCGACGTAGATCGTGTCTCCGGTCATGCCTGAGGCGCCGCCTCCAACAAGGAACGCCACCACGCGTCCGACCTCGGCGATGTCGACCAAACGATGCGCGGGGCTGCGGGCGACCGCAGCCTCTACGAGTTCGTCGAACTCGGCGATGCCACTCGCCGCGCGGGTCTTCAGCGGTCCGGGTGAAACCGCAAAAACGCGGATCCCTTTCTCGCCTAGCTCGACCGCAAGGTAACGTGTCGTCGCTTCGAGCGCTGCTTTCACGGGCCCCATTATGTTGTAGTTATTGACGACCTTGTCAGCGCCATAATAGCTCATCGTCAGAAGCGCGCCGCCAGGCGTCATCAGCGGCTCGGCGAGTCGCGCCATCTCGATGAAGGAATAACAGGACACCCGCATCGCCTGCTGGAATCCCGCGAGCGAGCAATCCGTCACCCGTCCGTGAAGATCTTCGCGTGGGGCAAAGGCGATCGAGTGAATCAGAAAATCGAGACTGCCCCATTCGGCGCGGATATGCTCGAAGACGGCCTCCACTTGTCCGGGTTGCTCGACATCGAGCGGCAGGATCAAGCCAGCCTGGATCTGTTCGGCGAGCGGCCGGACAAAGCGTTCGGATTTTTCGTTGAGATAAGTCACCGCCAGTTCAGCGCCGAAGGCCCGCAGTTTTGTGGCGCAGCCAAAGGCGATACTGTGTTCGTTGGCGACGCCAACGACGAGACCACGCTTGCCCCGCAGCATGTCGCCGATGCGACTTTCGGGATCCCAGACCTTGGGAAGCGGATCAGTGGGGTGAGCAATATCGTGCATGTGCGCTCTCGTTGGTTATTGCCGCAGGCACAGCGCGGTGACTTGCCATGCGGACCGGCATCAAGCTCTGTCTTGAAACCTTGGCGGTTAACCGCAACCGTGCCATGCGGGCTTGGTCGGCTGGCCGTCACAACTTGCATTCCTAGATTTTGGGCGTGACGTCTTCGTGACCTTGCTGCGCTGCTTGTGGCGAGATTGGGTCGAACGCCTGCACTCGCACTTCATCTGATCCGGCGGAGTTCCGCTGGGCTCGGCGGGCGCGAGATCAAGCGAGGTGGCTTAGTTTCGAACGTTGCTATGTGGATGCGCGGCGATCGAAGCTGTTCTTGGAGCGCAAGCAGAGAGAAGCTCTTTGGCTTTATTCGCCGTTTGCCCAAATCAGCGACTTTCTTGCGCCGTTGCGCCAAGGTCTGGGATCATGCTGACCAACATTGAATTTACGAGCGCTCTGGTCGTGTCGTCCCTTCACGCCTGCGAGGACTCTCTCGACACAAGAAACGCGCTGTTTGTCTGATGCTGGAGATAGTCCGCAAACGCGCCCGTGAGCCCGGGCAACTTGAACCGCATCACGATGCTGTGTTTCTTGGATTTCTTGAACGCGGACGACGGATTGAAATACTCGCGCGCGTTATTCTCGGTGAGAACGAATGGTGCGCGGCCTTCCCGCGCAAGTAGATAGGACATAATTAGCGCGCCGGTCCGGTGGTTGCCCTCGATGAATAACTGGGGTTCGCTGAGGATCCGGATATAAACGCCGGCCGCGCGGCGCCAGACGCTTTTGCCTTCTTTAAGAGCGTACCAATCCATGATGTCACGGATGCCACCATCCGGTTGCTCGTAAAAACGGGTCTCGGTCGCCTCAATGAGCCGATGATGGCGTGTCCTCACGGAGGCTTCGAGTCCGCAAAGCACAATGGCGTTCAACTCCAGCCAATAATGGAGTTGGCCCATCGCGAAGATATCCACGTCGTCGCAAACAAGACGATCGACCATCGCATAGCCCTCCAGCAGGTTGCTGATGACATCGTCATCGAGAGGGTCGCGGCGGTCGAAGAGACTCTTGTTGATCTCGGGGAATACTTTTTGAAGCTTTCGAAGCGCGGATTCGATCGCGACGAGGTTGATTGCGCTCACGTCGGGCTCCGGGCTCTTGGGCGAAAAGCCGTCCAATTCATTTCACCTGCGCCGGGCGGACAAGAACGATTTGGGTTCTGTCGCCGACGGATTTAGCCGAATGATCAATCCATTACAACACACGGTCGGCATGGCGGTGGTGAACCCCACGCCATCTCGCCGAGCATTGCTGGACAAGGCTTGGGACGACTAGGGCTCAAGGGCGCGGCCGGTCACCGGGCGTGACCGCTCTCACTGGCGGGTTCAGGGAGTTTTAGGACCTCACCGGCGCGCAGCCGCCGGCGCCGATCAATGTCTGGATTTGCTGCGGCGATATCGCGCCAGCGATGTTTGTCGTGATAAAGCTTCGCAGCGACGCTGCGAAAGGTGTCGCCGGCGACCACCGTGTAGGTGTCAAGGCGCGTTGGCGGCGCGGTGGGCTTGACTGGAGCGGCCAAGGTCGGCGATGGGGGCGCCTTGTTGGGAACAATGTTCGCGTTGTCGGGGGCAAGGGAAGCTGGCGCGGCGGCGCCGGCGGGCGAGTTAATTTGGGCGAGGGTAGTTTTCCCAAGCTCGACGACTGATTGCGGCAAGGCAATATATCCGAGATCTAGCGCGTCGTTTTGCCCCTTGTTGAGCGCGAACAAAACGAATGACGTCAAGGCGCGCGCCTGTTCGGCCGGATAACGTCGGTAAAGCAAAAGCCAGCTGTAGGTGACAATCGGATAGGCCTCTGCGCCTGGAGGATTTGCTATCGACGCGGCAAGCCCGTCGAGGTCGAGGCCGGCGGAGGCGCTGATGGCGGCGGCGCCAGCCTCCGGCGATGGCGCCACGAACCGACCCTCCTTGTTCTCCAGCAGCGCGACAGGCAGGCCCAGGCGGCGTGCGAAGCCGAATTCGACATAGCCGATCGCCCCCTCGCTGATCTTGATGCGCGAGGCCACGCCTTCGTTTCCACGAGCGATCATCGCGCCTTGCGGCCACGCAACGAGCTTGCCAATGCCAGGCCCTTCATCGCTCCATCTCTTGCTGACCGCAGCCAAATGGCTGGTGAAGGCGAAGGTCGTGCCACTCGAATCCTGGCGGCCGATCACGGCTATGTTCCTCGGGGGTAGCGACAGGCCGGGGTTGGCGGCGCGTATTCTGGGGTCGTCCCAAGTTCGAATCCGCCCCATGAAGATGTCGACGTAAACCTCCTGCGGCAACTTGAGTTCGCCAGTCACACCAGGGAGATTGTATGCAAGCACGACCATTCCGGCCGTGATTGGTATCTGGATCGCCCCGCGTTCGATCTTCGCAGCCTGAGCCAGCGATTGCGGCACGTCGCTGGCGCCAAAGTCCACCGCCCCAGCGATGAAGCGGGCGACGCCCTCGCCCGAGCCAATAGCCTCATAGTGCACAATGACGGACGGATGCGCCTGCTGGAAGGCGCTAATCCACTTTTCATAGAGAGGCGCGGCCAAAGTCGAGCCGGCACCGCGAAGCTCGGGCCCTTCCGCCATGGCCGGCCCGAGCAAGGCCGCGACGATCATCCAGACTACGCCCGCAAGCGTAGCTGGGACCTTTGTCGTTAGCTTTCTCCATGCAAGCATCTCGCGATCCTCTAAGGATTGGATTAGCTAAAGTCGCCGCGGATGTATTCCTTGGTCAGTTGTTCCCGAGGTGCCTCGAACACCTGTTGGGTTTGGCCCATCTCGACGAGATAACCAGTCCGACCGCCGTGCGAGATATCGACCGAGAAGAACGCCGTAACGTCCGCAACGCGACCCGCCTGTTGCATGTTGTGGGTGACGAGAGCGATCGTGTAGTCATGCTTGAGTTCGAGCATCAGCTCCTCGATACGTCGGGTCGCGATTGGATCCAGCGCCGAGCAAGGCTCGTCCATCAACAGCACCGTCGGCTGGGTCGCCACGGCGCGGGCGATGCACAGTCGCTGTTGCTGTCCGCCTGACAGGGATAGCCCGCTTGCCTTCAGCTTGTCTTTGACCTCGTCCCAAAGCGCCGCACGGGTCAGGGCATGTTCAACCCTCTCCTCGATATCGCCTTTGAAGCGGTTGAGCTTAAGGCCGAAGGCGACATTCTCGAAGACGCTCATCGAAAAAGGGTTTGGCTGCTGGAAAACCATCCCGATATGGCGTCGCACGACGACCGGATCGACGCCTTTCGCATAAATGTCCTGGCCGAGGAAATTAACTTTCCCCTCCAGCCGGAAACCCTTGATGAGATCATTCATGCGGTTGAGGCTGCGCAGCACCGTGCTCTTGCCGCAGCCGGAGGGGCCAATGAAACCCGTGATCTTGCCCTTCTCGATCGGAACGACGCTATCTCTGACCGCCAGAAACTTGCCATAGAAGATCTTGTCCACACGGCAGTCGATTGCAATGTCAGAGGCGCTGCTTGCCTGCGGTCGTTCAAGTAAAGCTGCGTTGGACATTGGAGTCCTCCTTAGACCTGCGGGCGGCCAATGAAGCGGCTGAGGATATTGAAAGTGAGGACAATCAGCACCAGCACCAGAGACGCCGCCCAGGCGAGTTCAATCTGGTTCTCGAACGGCATGCTCGAGAAGTTGTAAATCAGGATCGACAGCGAAGCCGTCGGCTCTTCGATATTGCGAAGCCAGTAGTTGCTGAACAGAGCCGTAAAGAGCAGGGGCGCGGATTCTCCGGCCACGCGCGCCACCGCGAGGATGACGCCGGTGACGACACTCGGCAGCGCCGTTGGCAGCGTCACGCTCCAGACGACCTGCGCATTGGTGCAGCCCATTCCGATCGCCGCGTCCTTCATCCGCTGCGGCACCATCTGCATCGCGCCCTCGGCGGTTAATGTAATGGTCGGCAGCATGAGAACGGCCAACGCCACGCCGCCGGCGAGGGCCGAATAACTGCCCATCAGCAAAACGACCGCCGCGTAAACGAAGACGCCCGCCAGGATCGAGGGGAAGCCTGTCAGCACCTTCGACAAGAAGCGAGCTATCGAGGCGATCTGGCTATGGGGTCGAAACTCAGCGAGGTAGACGGCGGCAAGGATGGCGATCGGGATGCTGATGAGGGAGGCGATCGCGACGGTGACCAGCGTGCCTTGGATGGCGTTGCCGATGCCGCCGCCGAGCTCGAAACCGGCCGGCGGCAATTCATTGAAGAGCGCCGAGCCCAGTCGCGCGCCACCCTTCACGATCAACATATACAGCACGGAAAACAGAGGAACGCTGCCGAGAGCCGCCACCAGCCAGGCGCCAACGGTGAGCAACACGTTCCACAAGGCTCTCGGCTCAAGAGAATTATAACCTAGGCTCAGCGCCTTGCTCGCTGCTATAGGGGCCTTCATTCTCCCGCCCATCTCTGCTGCTTCGGTCGCCTTCATCGTCATGCCTTCGCCATCTTGCGTGAGGTCCAGACCAGGATCAGCGTGCCGATCACGTTCACCACCAGCGTAATAGCCAGCAGCACAAGCGCCGCATACATCAGGGCCTGGCGTTCGACCTGACCGGCCTCGGGAAAGTTCGAGGCGAGCAAGGACGCGAGCGTGTTGGCGGGCGAGAACAAGGATAGCGAGATCTGGTTAGCGTTGCCGATCAACATGGCGAGCGCCATGGTCTCGCCGAGCGCGCGTCCAAAACCTAATACGAGAGCGCTGGAGATGCCGCCAGAGGCAGTGGGGAGAATAACTTTCAGGATGGCTTCCCAGCGCGTCGTGCCCATGCCGTAAGCCGCTTCCTTGATCTTGTAGGGCACGAGACCAATCGCGTCCTGGGAGATCGCCGCGACCGTTGGCAGGATCATGATTGCAAGCACAATGACCGCAGGCAACATCCCCGGGCCACTAAGTGAGGTGCCGAATAACGGTATGAACCCGACAGTTTCATGGAGCCAGTTGGCTGCAGGTCGGATAAACGGGATCACGACAAATATGCCCCAGAGCCCGAACACCACGCTGGGGATCGCAGCCAGCATCTCGATCAGTGTGCGGAAGGCCGTCGCGATAGCGGGAGGCAGAAAATCCTGCGTCAGGAAGATCGCGATCGTGACGCCAATGAATCCACCGATCAGCAGTGCCAGGAGCGAACTATAGAGGGTGCCCCAGATTTGCGGCAAAATCCCGAAGGATGCGTTTTGCACATCCCAGCGGGTGTTCACAAGGAAAGAGGCGCCATGCCGACCAATCGCCGGCAACGCCTGCCCGCCAATCTCCCAGAGGATGTAAACTACCAGGACGATGATCGCCAACGCGCCTGCCGCTGCAGCAAAAAAGAATGTGCGATCCACAATGTAAGCTAAAGTCGACGGCGGCTGCGACACCGACTTACTGTCTGGCAAACTAAACTGGACCGCCACAGGTGACCTCTTGATTACACTTGCCTATCCCTGCATCGCGCTTCACTCCAGAGCCGGAGCGACGCCGAAGGAGATTGGCTACTGGATTTTGACCGCAGCCGCGCGGACTGTTTCCGCCACGTTTGGAGGAAACGGGATGTAGCCCATGCTGTCGGCAATCTGCTGGCCATCGGTCAATCCATAGGCGACGAGTTTGCGCAGAACCTCCGCTTTGGCCGGATCTTGCTTGCCATAAAAGAGCAGCCAGGTGAAAGTCACGATCGGGTAAGCTTCCGGTTGTTCGGGGTCTTCCACCCACGCGATCAAGTCGGCCGGAAGCTTGGCGCCGGCCAAGGCCGCCGCGCCACCCGTGCCCCCTGCCGCGACATATTTGCCGGCCTTGTTTTGAAGCAGCGCGATGTCGGCCTTGGTCAGTTTCGCGTAGCCATATTCAATGTAGCCGATTGCGCCAGGGGTTTGCTTTACTGTTGCGGTCACGCCGTCGTTCTTGGGGGCCGCGACGATCTTATCGCTTTGCGGCCACTGGACGTTCGTGCCTGTTCCGACCTGGGCTTTGAATGCGGGACTGATCGCGCTGAGATGTTTGGTGAACACAAAAGTCGTGCCGCTTGAATCCGAGCGCCGGACCACGGTGATTGGCAGATCCGGCAACTTAAGTTCGGGGTTCGCCGCAGTGATGCGTGGGTCGTTCCAGCGCGTAATTTTGCCGAGAAAAATGTCGGGATAGACATCACGCGGCAGCTTCAGGTTTTTCGGCTGACCCGGAAGATTATAGGCGAGCACGATCTCGCCGGCGGTCATGGGCAGCAGAACAACCCCGTCCACAACCTTGGCGATCTCCGCTGGTGTCATCGCAGCGTCGCTAGCGGCGAAGTCCACCGTCTTGTTGATCAGATCCTGAATACCGGCGCCGCTTCCCTTGGCTTGGTAGTCAACCGTAACGCCAGGGGTCTTCTTGCTGAAGTCCTTGAACCAGGCCGAATAGATTGGAAAAGGAAAGCTGGCGCCCGAACCAATAAGGCGCAAATCGGCTGCGTTGGCCTGCGGCGTCTGAATGGCCAGGGCGAACATCGTCGCCATCATAGCGATCAATTTGCGCTTCATCGTTTTTGTTTCCGTGCCAGAGAATTGCGGAAAGGTATCGAAGAGCCTGCGTGCTCTCTTTAGAGCCAACCACCGCGCCTTGCTTGCTGATGTCTTCGGGCAGGCGAAATAGAGTGATGACTACCCGAATCCGCCATAATTCACGCGGCGGCTTTCGACTTTGAAGCTGATCACTGAAACCCTAAGCCGTGCATCGCAGAGGGCGATCATTCACCTGCAATTCAGCCTAAGGATTTGAGATGACGATCCTATGACAGATCGGATCGCGTGCACAGGTTACTGCGGGCCGCTTCGATCGGCCGCGCAGTCGGGCACAGCCAATCGTGAAGTTTCAGCAAGCATCTCATGTTGAGGTGGCCTCTCCTCAAATGCTGCACAAATTGAGATCACGGCAACGTACGCTGGTTTACCCCAAACCCTTGCAGACCGCAGCTAGCTGGCCCGCGCGTGGTTTGCACCGTCATGCGGCGGTTATAAAGGGAAAGTAGCCTGCCTCGTGGCAATTAGTTTTTCCAGGGTGGAGTAACGGATAATGGCAAAGTCACCAAAGCATCCGCCAAGTGAGCATCACCTTCAGGCCGCTGCCCACCACCACGCCGCCGCGCATCATCACCATCAGGCGGCCCATCTTCACAATCTTGACCAGCACGAAGAGGCCAAGGAACACGCGACCGCGGCTCATGAGCATAGCGAGCTCGCCCACGAACATACCACGGCTGCCCACACTCATTCTCACAAGTGACGACGGAAAGACGGGATCGGTAGAGATCGCGTCAAAACGTTAGAGTCCCGGAAGGCGGCTGCGTGGCCTTCTTGGCACTCTTGCAAATATCTCTGGATGGTTCGGCCTGAGTGGATCCAAGTCGTTTGCCGACAAACTTTAAGCCAGAGGCCGAATTGCAGGCGCAACGCGGAAGGCTCACGTGCGCCTCCTCCCCCGCAGCCGCCTCGCGCGCAACATCACCAGCGCTTTCCTGGGTGTCGACGCGGGTGGCCACGCGACCGGGGAGCCTTTTCCGTGGCAACGAGGATTAGCATGCACAAGCCAACCGCAATCCGAAATACGACCTGGGCCGAATTGCAGGTCGGCGCCTGCGCCAGCATTGAGCGGTCTTGCTCGGTGCAGGATCTGTTCCTGTTCGCGCATGTTTCGGGCAACACTAATCCGCTGATGTTGCCCGGGCAGGAGGGGGAGCCCGCATCGCCGGATCCGGTCGCGCCGTCCATGTGGGTTGGTTCGCTGATTTCGGCAGTGCTGGGAAACATCCTGCCGGGACCCGGCACTCTCTATCGCGCCCAGACCCTGCGTTTTCATCATCGTGTTCACATCGGCGACAAGCTACGCGTCACCGTGACCTGTCGAGAGAAAGGTAACGAGCCCTCTGCGGTTTTCGACACCCGTATCGAGGATTCCGCCGGCAATCTTGTCTGCAACGGCGTTGCGGAAATCGATGCGCCGCAGGTGACGACTGTTACCGAAGCCCGCGATCTGCCTGAGTTGATCGTCGATCAGAAGGATCATTTCGCGCACCTCATCACCCTTGCCGCCCAGCTCTCGCCGCTGTTGACAGTCGTTGTTTGCCCTGAGGATCAAAACTCTCTCGGCGGCGCTGTTCTGTCCGCGCAGAAAGGCCTGATCCGCCCGATTTTGGTTGGAGATGCAGCGCGAATCCGGACTGCGGCCGAAGAACTGGGCGCCGATATCGCGGACTGGCAAATAATCCCTGAGTCCGATCATCGGGCGGCCGCCGCACAAGCTGTGTCGATGGTCCTCTTAGGCCAGGCGGACGCCATCATGAAAGGCGCCATTCATTCGGACGAACTGCTGGCGGCCGTCGTCAAGAAGGAAGGCGGTTTGCGAACGCATGGCCGCATCAGTCACGTGTTCGCAATGGACGTTCCGACCCTGGACGAGATCCTGTTCATTTCGGATGCCGCCATCAACATAGCGCCCGACTTGCTCACCAAAGTTGAAATCGTCCAGAACGCCATTGATCTCGCGCGCGCCTGCGGCATCGAACAACCGAAGGTTGGCGTTCTATCGGCAGTCGAAACGATAAACCCCAACATCCCCTCAACGCTCGACGCGGCGATCCTTTCGAAAATGGCCGAGCGCGGCCAAATCCGGGGCGGCCTCGTCGATGGACCTCTGGCAATGGACAATGCGATCGATGTGGAGGCCGCCCGCACCAAGGGCATCGCCTCGCTTGTCGCTGGACGCGCCAACGTGCTCATCGCGCCAAATCTTGAGGCGGGCAACATGCTAGCCAAGGAACTCACCTTCGTGGCGCGCGCCGAAGCGGCAGGCCTCGTCATCGGCGCCAAGGTTCCGGTGATGCTCACGAGCCGCGCGGATAATGATCGTGCGCGGCTCGCATCCTGCGCGCTTGCGCTGCTCTATGCCTTTTGGCGACGTGAAGGTCGAGCGTTCAAGGGTCGAGCCAATACGGCCATGGCAGCGGAATGAACAAATGACCAGTGTCCTTCTCACCCTCAACGCCGGCTCCTCTTCCATAAAATTCGCCGCCTTTTCTCTTGGCGAAACAGCACTGGAGCAGCTTGCTTCCGGGCAGATCGAAGGGCTGGGCGCCACTGCAACCTTTTCGGTGCACGCGTCATCGGGGAAAAAGAACCAGTTCGTTATCGATGAAAGCCGCGGCAAGATCAATCACACCGCTGCCGTCGGAGCGATCCTCGATTGGCTCGAGGATGCTCATCACGACAAACGGGTCATCGCCGTCGGCCATCGCGTCGTGCATGGCGGCGTCGACTTCATGGAGCCGATCATCATCGAGGAGAAGGTTCTTGCGAAGCTCAAGAATCTCGTCCCACTCGCCCCCTTGCATCAGCCTCATAATATTTCCGGGATAGAAGCGGCCTTACACGCGTTTCCGGGGGCCGTTCAGGTCGCCTGCTTCGATACGGCCTTTCATCGCAGCCACCCATTTGTCGCTGACGCCTTCGCGCTGCCTCGTCACTTTTACGACGAAGGCATTCGGCGCTACGGTTTCCACGGCCTTTCCTATGAATTCATAGCCCGCCGCCTACGCGTCCTCGCGCCGGTGCTCGCGACGGGGCGGGTCATCGTCGCGCATCTCGGCAACGGCGCCTCCATGTGCGCCTTGCGCGACGGCAAATCGGTGGCGTCAACGATGGGCTTTACTGCACTCGACGGGCTGCCGATGGGCACGCGCTGCGGCCAGCTCGATCCGGGCGTCGTGCTTTATCTCATGAGTGAAAAGGGTATGAATGCACAGGCCATCTCTGACCTCCTATACAAGGACTCGGGGCTCAAGGGGCTTTCTGGCATTTCGCATGACATGCGCGAACTGGAGGCCGCCGACAGCCAGCTAGCGCACGAAGCTATCGCCTATTTCGTCGCCCGCATCCGCCGCGAGATCGGCGGCCTCGCTGCGGCAATCGGCGGCCTCGACGCCATCGTCTTTACTGGCGGCATTGGCGAGAATTCTGCGCGCATTCGCGAAGCGGTGTTGAGCGACATGGGTTGGATCGGCGTCGATCTCGATCGCAACGCCAACAACGCGGGCGCGCAGGTCATCAGCGCCGCAGAGTCCGAGGTCGCGGTCTTCGTCGTCAAAACGGACGAAGAGCGAATGATCGCCGAGCACACCGCCGAGACGGCGGGGTTCGCGGGTAACTCAGCCCGAAATGCGCAGTTGTCGGCGAATAATCTCCGGCAGGAACAAGATTTTCCCGCCCCCAGCGGCAATTAGCGCTATTCAAATCAGAGGAATGTCATGATCCCGACCTTCAGTTCCTTAAACGTCCCAACCCGCATGACGGAAGATGCGTCTACCGCCGCGGCTCAGATGCAGCGGCTGATGTCGTGCTATGCGCGCCACGTCGAAAAGATCGGCCAAACCCATGGCGAGCGGCTGAAGGGTCTGATGAGCGAAGTTGGCGCGCTCAACCGCCGCTTCGGCGATGCGGCGAATGCGCATCGGATTTTCAACGACGCCAGCGATTATGCGACCGACGCAGCGCAGCGCTTTTTGCTCACGCTCGACACGCTTCGCGAGCGCGGCAATAACGACATCGAGCACGAGGTCGCCGGCACACCGCCCGTGCTGATCTACAAGACCGAGGTGGCGATGGACGGGCACAACCTGCCCCGGCCCGTCAACTATATGCTTTTGAAGATCCTCCCTCCCGAGGGCGTCGAGGTTCTGGACTGGAAACGCCCCTATATGATCATCGATCCGCGCGCCGGACATGGCGCCGGCATCGGAGGCTTTAAGCCCGATAGTCAGGTCGGAGTGGCGCTGCACGATGGTCATCCGGTTTATTTCGTGGCCTTTCGACCGCACCCCGAGCCAGACCAGACGCTCGCCGACGTGATGCGCGCGGAAGCCGAATTCGTGAAGGAGATTGGGCGTCGTCACCCGAAAGCGGCCAAGCCGATCATCGTCGGCAATTGTCAGGGAGGCTGGGCTACGATGGTGCTGGCGGCCGCAAACCCCGACATCTCCGGACCGCTGGTGATCAATGGGGCGCCCATGGCCTATTGGTCTGGTCGCATCGGAGAGAATGCGATGCGCTACAACGGCGGCCTGCTTGGTGGCGTCCTGCCGGCGCTTTTGCTGGCCGATATCGGGCACGGCGAGTTCGACGGCGCCCATCTCGTGTCGAATTTTGAGATGCTCAATCCTGGCCGCAACTATTTCGGCAAATATTACGATCTTTTTGCTGATCCGGTCGCCGGCCGCCACAGGTTCCTCGAATTCGAGCGCTGGTGGGGCGGCTTCCATTTCATGAACGAGGCCGAGATTCGCTGGATCGTCGAAGAGCTTTTCGTGGGCAACCGGCTTTCGCGGGGCGAGGCGCGGATTGAGCGCGGTCGCCACCTCGACTTGAAGGCGATCCGCTCTCCCATCATTGTCTTCGCAAGCTGGGGGGATAACATAACCCCGCCGCAGCAGGCGCTGAACTGGATCGTCGACACTTATGCCGACGAGCACGAGATCAAGATCCGTGGCCAGCGCATCATCTATATGGTGCATGAAAACGTTGGGCACCTCGGCATATTCGTATCCTCGTCAATCGCCAAGAAAGAGCACAGCGAAGTCACTTCGACCATGAAGACGATTGAGGCGTTGTCGCCTGGGCTCTACGAGATGAAGATAGATGAACAGATCGGCGAAGGCGTCCATGCCCGCTTCCTGGTCAGCTTCCAGGAGCGCAAGATGGCCGACATCCTCGCCATCGACGAAAACGATCGCTCGGACGAGAGGGGCTTTGCCGCTGTCGCCCGGCTCTCTGAGCTAGGCGCTGAGATCTACGAACTGACCCTCCGGCCGTTGGTTCAGGCTGCAATCACTCCGCAGATCGCTGCAGCTATTCGCGATAGCCATCCCGCACGCGTCGACCGTCTCATATTTTCGGACCGTAACCCGATGATGCGATCACTGTCTGAAACGGCGAACCGCGTCTTGAACGAGCGCAAGCCCATCGACGGCGCTAACCCGTTCCTCGACATTGAGCGGATATGGGCGTCGAGCATCACGCAGGGTTTCGATCTCATGCGTGACGTCCGCGACACTTTCTATGAGATGACATTTCTGTCGATCTATGGCTCGCCCTTCATGCATTGGCTGGGCGCCTCGCACGCCTTTGAGCGGACTCGTAAGGATCCGAAGGAGCTTCGCTTGCTCCCGGAGGTTCAGGCGATTCTTCTTGGCGTGGAGCGCGGCGGCTTCGAGGAAGCGGTCATCCGCATGCTGATCCTGCTTGCGGAGTCGCGTGGCTCCGTTCGCCGCGATCGCCTCGAACGCTCCACCAAGGTGCTAACGAGGGATGAGCCCTTCGCGTCGCTGGGGGCTGAGCGTCGCGCCGCTTTCATCCGCGAACAATCGATAATTGTTGAATTCGAAAAGGATCTCGCGATCGATACTTTACCATCCTTGCTGTCTGAGCCCACGGAACGCCAAAAAGCGATCGACGTGGTTGAGTTTATCGCGGGCTCTCTGGAGGAAATGGAACCGCACACCCTAACGACGCTGCAACGGTTCCACGCCGTGCTGGGCCTACCCCCCATCGCCTCCACTTTGGGCGCCAATGACCCGCTACCCGAGGATCCGAACAGTAAAGAAGCCGCGTGAGCGGCATCAAATCGATGACGGCCCCGCGCGTTATTCTGGCGTGCGATCGCTGGGCCCTGCCAATGGCGATCGAGGATGGCGAGAATCGATTGCAGCGTCTAGGGCTATGCGGACCCGCGATATCCAAGAGGCGATTTGATCGTATCTTCGGTCCGCCCGGAGCTTTTTATCCATGAAGGATCTATTCGCTAGGGGGCGACAACTGGGCGCGGGTTCGCGTCATAGCCATCGTTTCCGTCGAAAATACATGTAGAGCAGAGCGGAAGACGCCACCATTAATGCAATCGCCAACGGATACCCAAATGTCCAGTCCAGCTCCGGCAAATTCTTGAAGTTCATCCCATAGATCGATGCGATGAGCGTCGGCGGCATGAAGATAACCGCCAGAACCGAAAACAGCTTGATGATATGGCTCTGCTCCAGGTTAATGAGGCCCAGGGTGGTGTCGAGCAGGAACTGTGCCTTCTGCGTTTGGAAGGTCGCATGTTCTTCAAGCGATTGCAGATCGCGAAGGGTCGCGCGCACATCGTCGCGAAGTTGGGCAGGAATGCGCGAGCTTTGATAGTCAGGCAGCAGAAACAGTAATAGGCGCTCCAACGAAACTAGGCTTTCCCTGATATTTGAAATACGCTTGCTCTGTTCGCCAAGCGCCCGCAGAACCTCTTTAAATAACGAATCGTGATTTCCGGTGGTATCGTCGATTCCAAATACCGAGGTCGAGACCCCATCGAGAAGCTGATCTGTCAATTCTATCTTATGCGCCGTCCGATCGACGATCGTGTTGATCAGGCCCGCGAGTACCATTTCCGGCTGGATGTCTCGGACATCAGAATCACCAAGCCGCCGCGAAAATACATCGAAAGCGTCAGACTCCTCGTAGCGAACAGAGACCATGCATTGGTCGGTCAAAATGAAGGTAACACGGTCCATCGTCGCCGAGCCGCCGACGTCGCAAAGGACTTGCGCGCTGAGGTAGCGCGCTCCACGTTCGGCGTAAAGAGATCCGGTTGGTTCGACATAGTTGATATCTGAACGTGTTTGAACATCTATGCCAAGGTGGATTTCACATTTCCGATCCTCGGCGGCCGTCGGTGTGAAAAGATCGATCCAGACAGTGTTGGATGGGATTGGTTCGGAGGGCCCCAATGAATGGGCGGCGATGGTTGAGACCTGCGCCCCGTCAGTATGGGCCAGCTCTGCTGCTTTTTGACAGTGAACGACAATCATCTATTTGCTCCGAAAGCCCAGGCGTATTGTCGCCCCATCAAGTTTTGATGACATCAGACTGTTGATTGTCCCCGGTATGAGAACCTTGCACCGGATCACAGCACTGTTTCGCGGCCGCGCCGGTGGTCCGAGAACGCTACAAGATTAGCGTAGGCATCCCCCAGCCGCGGCGGTGTGTCCGGTGGAGCCGATCGAGCCTGCGTCGCCGGGCATACGGTTGAGGCTGGCCCTAACACTTCAGTCCGAGACGGCCGTCGCAAATCAAGTTAAGGGTAAGCTGAACCTATTTGGTAAGACGCTTGGCGCCCTGTCTGTCGTCAAATCGACAAGCAGTGCGCCATATATGGCAGGCTCCAGGTTGCTACGCGCGCCAAACGCAAAGGTGGGCCGGTCGACCTGCGATCACAGGAACGGTTCGAAGCAGCTGATACTCGTCCCCCGCCAAGTCCGGGGCTTCGACGGAATCTCAATGGCGACCAGATTTCATCAGCTTGGGACGATCTTTGCGGCGACCGCCTGCTTGTCCATTGGTTTGCCAGCCTATGCAGAGGAAGTGGGCGGGGCGCCGCAGCCATCGCTGTCGTCCAGTTTGCCAGAACCGTTTAGAAGTTTCGGGGCGCTGAGGGCCATTTTGGCGCAGCAAGGAGTCACGTTTCAGCTGAATTACCTCGGCGATCCGGAGGGCATTGTCAGCGGCGGACTGAAGCAGGGCGGAGCCTACGCGGGTCGTCTCGAGGCGATCGTGGAGGCTGATCTTGGAACGGCGCTGGGCTGGAAAGGCGCGACTTTCCACGTCGGCGCGTATCAGATCCATGGCGACGGGCCGTCCCAGCATTTCGTCGGCGATCTATCTTTCGAAAGCGACGTTGAGGCGCTGCCAACGACCCGTCTCGATGAAGCCTGGTTCGAACAGAAACTGCTGAATGATCGAGCGAGCGTTCGCCTTGGGCAGTTGGCGGCGGACGTCGAATTCTCCACTAGTCCCTCGCTCGACCTGATCATTGGCGGGGCATTCGGTTGGCATCCCGCATTTGCTGCAAACCTGCCCAGCGGGGGGCCCGCTTATCCCTTCGCCACGCCGGGCGTGAGGTTGAAGTATGAGCCGACCGACAATATCGCGATCCTCGCGGCTCTGTTCAATGGCGACCCTGCTGGGCCGGGTCCTGGCGATCCACAATTGCGAGACCGCTACGGAATTAACTTCCGGATGAACGATCCACCATTCCTCATTACCGAGTTACAGTTGAAATACGGGCGCGATGCGAAGGGCGAGGGTCTCGGCGGCACGATCAAGCTTGGCGGGTGGCGCCACTTCGGGCGGTTTGCGGATTTGCGCTTCGGACTCGACGGGCTGCCATTGGTCGACCCGGCGAGCGCCGGTCTGCCGCTGGAGCGGCAGGGGGACTTTGGGGTTTACGGATTGATCGATCAGCAGATTTTTCGGAAAGGCGCTGATGCCGGCCCAGGTATCTATGCGTTTGCGCGAATTGCGATGGCCCCGTCAGACCGCAATCTGGTCGATTTCTATGCCGATGCGGGTCTGAACTTCCAGGGTATGATCAAAACGAGACCAGAGGATTCATTCGGCTTTGCGGGTTCCTTCGCGAAGATATCCGGGAATGCCAGGGGCGCGGATTTGGGCGAGAACCTGTTCGATGGCGCCTTCGCGCCTATTCGCGACTACGAGGCTTCGCTCGAGGCGACCTACAGTTTCGGTATCGTTTCAGGCTGGAGCGTTCAACCCAATATTCAATACGTCCTCCACCCAGGAGGCCATATCGCGGACCCAAACGATCCGATTGGGATACGCGCGATCCCGAACGCATTCGTGATCGGGATGCGGACCAGCATCAAATACTGAGACCTCAGCCCTGCCTGAGCGCCCGGCTCGTCTGATTTCCTCAACTTGACGCCTCGCTCCCCAATGGGAGGGCTGATTATGAGAGCTGAAATATCGATCCTGAGTTATTAACTAGACCAGATGTTCGTCTGGGATAGGGGCGAACATCTGGTGTAGAAGCGGTTAGACCCAATATCGCGAAGTCCTCATCCTCCCTGCGGGGTCTCAGCAAGCCTCGAAACTCGTCGATAATATACGCCGCGTCATAGGGTTGTCGCGAACGCCCGTATCAATATTAAGAGAAGCCCGCGTCCAGCGGCTGCAAAGAGCGCATGCATAGGCATCCATAGAAAGAAGGGCCGATCCTCCAGGACATCTGGGGTAACTGCTTGCCCGTTTTGCACTCATCTTTACGGGCCCCGTGAGTCTTTAACGGCGCGCCCAAACAGGCAGCTAGCCAGATAGCACCTTTGGCAGGACGGTCAGACGCCGAAAGGCGCCGATAAGAATACGTAGCCCCCCTGCTTCGCCGAGACAGGTTTGAGGGCATCGTGCACACGGGTTGGATGGTGTGATTGGAGGATGACTTGAGCGATCCAAATTCATCGCTATTCCTGATCGAGGCGCTGAGCGTTGCCAGCGTGGCCGCAATGTCATATGTCTCGACAAATTTCGATAATCTCGTCGTTCTTTCGGCTTACGGCGCCAAGCCCGGCTACCGACCGCTTTACGTGAAGCTGACATTCATTTGCGTCTGTTTGACGGTGCTCTTCGTCAGTCTCATGCTCGCCCAAGCTGCGGATAATAGCGTATCGGCTAAGCAGGTGCGTTACTTGGGCTTGATCCCGATTGCGCTTGGCGGCTATCAACTCCTGAAGCTGATGATGGGCCGTGTCGGCAGTGAAGACCCGATCGTGGAAGAGGCTCCAGTTCCGATTGGCTTCTCCACCTATTTAGGTTTCGCCTTGGTCCTTTTGGCGAATAGCAGCGACAGCATCAGCATCATGACGCCGCTCTTGGCCGACTTGAAGCCGTCGCTTGTTCTCGTTAGTTTCGCCGCCGCCGTGGTAATGGCGATTCTTATGACTTGGCTTGCCAACATTTTGGCCCACCATCCCGCATCGAGGGCTTATCTCGAAAAGATAGCCAAATGGGTGCTTCCCTTCCTGCTCATTGGGATCGGCATTCTCATACTCACGGATGAGCCATCCGATATTTTCCTCGAGTAGGGATTTTGCCGCGGGCAGGTCCTCCGAACTCGCGTCCGCCGGGAAGTTGGTCAAGGTTTCAGTGGACGGGCGATGGCGCACATTACACCATGGGGCGAACGCAGGATGACAGACAGCCGCGTCCACGGATGGTCGATCCAGTTGGGAACGCCTAGGCGCCCGAGGAAAACGCTCATATAACATTGTGCTTGTAATATGTGTTTGAAATTAAGGAGCATGCGTCGTTGCCTCCCTATCAAGATGAGATCAGGGGAACAAATGATCTTGATCCGGCGCTCTCGCCCGGCCTGATCGCGAAACCTCGACGCGAGCGTCACTGATCCCTTGTTGTCCCTCGCAAAGATCTTTCGATAAGCCATCGCACGCGTCGCAACGATGTCTCGGATATGGATTAGTGAGATTCCCTTACAGAAGGTTTGGTCTTGCCAAAATCCGTCGAACCCGGCAATGTCAATATAAACAGGGTTGTTTTCCAGTGGATGTCGGAGCAACCATCCCGGCCCACAGGAACACGGAGCGCCAATGGAGACAGAGCAATGACGTCGGTCACGTCAAGCGTCGATCTAAACGCCGGTAACGACCTTCACAGTCCCAAGCCCAAGCTCGATCATCCGGTAAACATTCAAAGCATTCTTGTCTTTTTGGCGATCATGGCGCTCGGTCTAGGCTATACGGCCTGGAGCATCTATCAAGACGTTCAGGCCACCGGCGCCCCGGTGACAACGCTTCTGCCTTTCGTCCTGCTCGGTGTCGCACTATTCATCGCGCTCGGCTTTGAATTCGTGAACGGTTTTCACGACACCGCCAACGCCGTCGCGACCGTGATTTATACCCACTCCCTGCCTGCCAATTTCGCGGTCATGTGGTCGGGGTTTTTCAACTTCCTGGGCGTGCTGTTCTCCACCGGCGCGGTCGCCTTCGGCATCGTCTCGTTGCTTCCCGTCGAACTCATTCTTCAAGTGGGGTCGGAGGCGGGCTTCGCGATGGTCTTCGCCCTATTGATCGCGGCGATCATCTGGAACCTCGGCACATGGTGGCTTGGCCTGCCGGCTTCGAGCTCGCATACGCTGATCGGTTCGATCATTGGCGTCGGCATCGCCAATGCCCTTATGCGCGGGCGGGATGGCACCTCCGGTGTCGATTGGAGCAAAGCGACGGAGATCGGTTACGCGCTTCTGCTGTCGCCACTCGTTGGTTTCGTCTGTGCGGCGCTGCTGCTTTTGCTGCTGAAGTTCGTCGTGCGCAAGCCGGAACTTTATCAGGAGCCCAAAGGCCAGACGCCGCCACCATTATGGGTGCGCGGCCTGTTGATTCTGACTTGCACGGGGGTCTCTTTCGCCCATGGATCGAACGACGGCCAAAAGGGCATGGGTCTCATCATGCTTATACTGATCGGCACCGTGCCCACAGCCTACGCGTTGAATCGCGCTTTGCCGGCGAGCCACGTCGCGGCATTCGCCTCCGCCTCGCAGGCGGCGTCAAAAGTCGTGGAGTCCAAGGCCGCCGGCTACAACGTGCTTGGCGATCCCCGTCCGGCGGTGACCAGTTATATCGCCCAGCACAACTTTAACGAAGGAACCTATCCGTCACTCGCCGCGCTTATTCGCGACATCTCCAAGCAGATGACGACCTATGGCTCTGTGACGAAAATTCCCTTCGCGGCTGTAGGCAATACCCGCAACGACATGTATCTCGCTTCTGAGGCGATCCGCTTCTTGTCCAAGGACAAGGAAAGCAGCCTCACCGAGGGCGATAAGAAAGTGCTCAAGGACTACAAGGAGCAACTCGATCAAGCCACGAAATTCATTCCGACTTGGGTGAAGATAGCGGTCGCCGTCGCTCTTGGCCTTGGCACCATGATCGGCTGGAAGCGCATCGTCGTGACCGTCGGGGAGAAGATCGGCAAGCAGCATCTGACCTACGGACAGGGCGCCTCGGCCGAACTTGTCGCCATGGCTACGATCGGCGCTGCCGACATGTTTGGGCTGCCCGTTTCAACAACCCATGTGCTGTCGTCGGGGGTCGCCGGCACGATGGCGGCCAATGGCTCGGGCGTGCAGATGGGCACCATTCGTAATCTACTTATGGCCTGGGTGCTGACCCTGCCATGCGCGATTATGCTTTCGGCCACGCTCTACTTTGTGTTTCGGCATATTATGTAAATCGGAGGGATTTGTGTGGAAGCATGATTAGTGGCGTCCCAACGAGGTAGAATCCGACCGTCTGGGCGGTGGGTATGCGGAAGTCCTTTTCGGCATTCCCACCGAATGGTTAACAGGCATCGAATGTCCGGGATCTAACCCTTGCAGAAGTTAAACCCGCCCACTGCAAACGAGAACTATGGCTTGGCTTTTTCGCGATAGCTACGCCGGGCCAGTAGTCATTCCAAAGCTTGACAACAAGCGCCGCGTTCCGTGCTTGCCAGAAACGAGGGCCCTTCTGTCGCGCCGATCTCGTATTTTTCGTGCTTCACGAACGAAGGCGTCGCTGACGGTCCGCCATTGCTAGACGATAACTCTAACTCCGCTGCTTCTGCTACATCGTCTGTATCGCCATGTGCTTGCGCGTCCGCGATTTGGCCTTTTTGGTGCGGGCAGCAGTATGAACGGCAATGCGATATTGTCGTATTCTGTGCTCACCGTGAATGCGTATGATAGGCGGCAACCGTTCTCGGATGAGATCCCCAACTCTCCCATGGGCCTATGGAGAAAAATATGAATGCTTCTGACGTCATGGTTCGCAACGTCATTACGATAGGACCGCAAGCTCTGGTCTCGGAGGCAGCGAAGCTGCTGACTGAAAACGATATCAGCGCCCTTCCAGTTGTGAATGAGCAGGGAGATGTGGTTGGCATCATCAGTGAAGCCGACCTGATGCGACGTGAAGAAATCGGCACCGAGAAGAAGCATTACAGCTGGCTCGAGGCTGTTATGCCCGCGACGATGCTTGCCAATGAATTCGCACATTCGCACGGCATGAAGGTTGAGGAAGTGATGTCTAAACATGTGGTCTCCGCAAAAGCGGATGCTCCGCTGGCGGAGATCGCGACCATTCTCGAAAGGAACCGTATAAAGCGCGTGCCCATTATCGAACAGGGCAAGATTATCGGCATAGTCAGCAGGGCGAATTTGGTGCAAGCGCTCGCATCGGCGAGTTCCACAGTCACGAAAACGGCGGATGCGGATCGCGCCATCAGGCTTGAGATTCTATCCCGGTTGGCTGATCAATCCTGGACGGATTTTGGAGAGCGCAACATCATCGTTGTCGATGGCGAAGTGCATCTCTGGGGACTTGTTGGATCCCCTGAAGAACGCACAGCCCTCACAGCGCTAGTCGAGAGGGTTCCGGGCGTAAGCAGCATCAAGGATGAGATGTTTCCCGCATACTAGGTGTTTGATCCCGGGATTTGGTGGAGCAATCTTGTCCAGTGAATGGAAGGATGCGCTATGGGCCAGGTTCTCCACGGGAGCGCCCGCACGACAGAGGCGGTGCGTCGAGCGATACAACATAGTCAAGAGAGCCTGAAGGCTCTCGCGAAGCGACACGGCGTCAATCAGAAGACGATCGCCAAATGGAGAAAGCGCTCTTCAGTTTGCGATCAGCGCACCGGAAAGCTCTATCTTTTCGTCGCCATAGACCGCACCTCGAAGTTCGCGTTTGCCCAGCTCGCCGAGAAAGCTAATCGTGTCACGGCGTCGGCTTTCCTCCTCGCGCTGATAAAAGCCGTTCCGTATAAAATCCACACAGTTCTGTAAGCGCTGTTATTTCCCCATTGATTTTTGGGTTCGTGCGGATTCTCTGATGTGAGATTCTTTTGAGAGACCGCCTCTCTCTGGAAGAATCCAACTATGAGCGAACGCATGAAGGCCACTGCGATTGAACGCGCTGGATTTGTGGAACGCGTCGATTTTCGTCGTTCACGATCGGGCCGTCGGCTTTGGTCGACCGAGCAGAAGGGGCGGATTGTTCGGGAAAGCCTTGCGCCGGGGGCTCGTGTCGCCGACGTGGCGCGCAAATACGGCTTACGCTCGCAGCAGCTGACACATTGGCGCCGCGCGGCGCGCTCGGGGCGTCTTGCGCTTGTGACCGACGAGCCTGCCGAGTTCGTCGAGATTGCGCTCGAAGATCTCGCCGCGCACAGAAAGACCGAGCCGAAGATCGAGATCGTCGTCGGCAAGGTGCTGCTGCGTCTGGAGAGGGACGCCGCATCGACGCGCATCGCCGAGATCGTGGCGGCGTTGGAACGCAGCGCATGATCATCCCTGCTCAGGGACTGCGGATCGTGCTCGCCGTTCGTCCTGTCGATTTTCGCTGCGGGCATGATGCGCTGGCCGCTCTCGTGCAGAACACGCTCGGGCTCGATCCGCATTCCGGCTTGATCGTCGTGTTCCGTTCGAAGCGAAAGGATCGCTTGAAGATTTTGCTGTGGGATGGAACCGGACTCGTCATGATATACAAACGCCTCGGCGACGACGGCGGCTTTTCTTGGCCGCAGATCCGCGACGGCGTTCTCCAACTCACCCGGGTTCAATTCGAAGCGCTGTTCGACGGGCTGAACTGGAAGCGCGTCGGTGAGCCGGTCATGGCCGCTCCGGCTGCGGCAAACTGACTCAGTTCGCTCGATTTTGTTCATTCGGCGCGTCGCTTGAGTTAGATTGCGGCGCATGACGCAAAGCTTCGATTCAGGCCGTTTTGCGGGGCTTCCTGCTGATGTGCGCGCATTGTTCGAAGCTCAGCGCGCCATGCTCGAAGCCGAACGGGTCCGCGCAGATCGCGAGCGCCAGCGAGCCGATCACGAGCTTGCAGCGCGCCTTCACGTAGAGAGGGAGCTGGCTGCATCCAAGGAAACGGTCGAACGCCTCCAGCTGCTCGTCAAGGAATACGAACGCGCGCGGTTCGGCAAGCGCTCGGAGAAGTTCGATCCCGATCAATTGCAGCTCGTGCTCGAAGACATCGAGATCGCAATTGCCGAAACGCAAGAGAGCGAGGACGATCGCGCGCGCCGCTCGGGGCGCCCGCCTGGGAGCAAAAGAACGGGCCGCGCCGCGCGCGCCTTTCCCGCCCATCCGCCGCGCGTCGAGCGCGTGATCGAGCCCTCGAGCCTCGCCTGTCCCTGCGGTTGCGGCGAGATGGCTCGGATCGGCGAGGACCGCTCCAGCCGCCTCGACGTGACGCCCGCGCAATATCGCGTCATCGAGACAGTGCGGCCCCGCTACGCCTGTCCGAAGGGTTGCTCGGGCGTTGCTCAGGCGCCGGCGCCCGCGCATCTGATCGAGGGCGGCGTGCCGACCGAGGCGCTGCTGGCGCAGGTCGCGGTCGCGAAGTTCAGCGAACACATGCCGCTCTACCGCCAGTCGCAGGTCTTCGGGCGGCACGGCATCCTGCTCGATCGCGCCGTTCTGGCCGATTGGATGGGAACGGTCGCCTTTCACCTCGCGCCGCTCGTCGAGCGCATGAGCGCGCTCATGAAGCTGTCCGGCCGCCTGTTCATGGACGAGACTCGGGCGCCGGTTCTCGATTCCGGCCGCGGCCGGACGAAGACGGGCTATCTCTGGGCGGTTCTGCGCGACGACCGCGGGCACGGCGGCGCCGATCCGCCGATCGTGGTCTATCATTACGCGCCGGGGCGCGGCGGCGAGCACGCCGAGCGGATGCTCGAAGGATTCGACGGCGTCCTCCAGGTGGACGGCTATGGCGGCTATCATCGTCTGGCGCGCCCCGAACGCAAAGGCGGCGCCCCGCTGCGGCTCGCCTGGTGTTGGAGCCACGGAAGGCGCGAGATCATCGCCGCCACGCCGAAGGCGGGCTCGCCCATCGCCGAGGCGATCCTCGCGCGCATCGCCGCGCTCTATGCGATCGAGGCGCAGATCAGAGGCAAAGAGGCGCAGATCCGGCAGAGCGTTCGCGCCGAGCGATCTCGGCCTCTCGTCATCGAGCTCGAAGATTTTTTGCGCGCCCAGGCCGCGCGCCTGTCGGGCCGCAGCGAAATGGGAAAGGCGGTCGCCTATCTTCTGAACCACTGGGACGGGCTGACGCTGTTCCTTCAAGACGGCCGTATCGAGATGGATACGAACCTCGTCGAAAATCAAATCAGGCCGCTTACTCTTACGCGCAAGAACGCGTTATTCGCTGGACACGATGAAGGTGGCCGTTCCTGGTCGCGTCTCGCTTCACTCATTGCGACTTGTAAGCTCAATCGCGTCGAGCCCTATGCCTGGATGAAAACGACCCTCGAGGCGATCGCCAACGGTCATCCACAATCGCGCATCGACGAGTTGATGCCCTGGGCCTTCAAATCCGCACCGCCGGCGCCGACGACCTGATCCCCTAACCCAACACCGACCAATCGTTTGCATAGCTTTGCACCAAAGCTATGCAATGCATTGTCGCAAAAAGATTGCAAGCCGTTCCACCGCTTCAAATGACATGGGAGAGGAACGGCGCTTACACAGTTCTGACCGATAACGGCATCCAATTTCGCTTGCCGCCGCGTTACGCCGACGGGCCGACAGCACGCTTTTCAACAGATGGAGCGGCCTCCGCCTGCTTTTGCTCGGTAATGTCGATGTCCATGCCGAACCACTCGACGAGCTCGCCGCTGGCGTCGCGGCCCGCACGCTCATCCAGCGCCACGGGCCCTCGTGACGGCGGATGCGGTGCTCGCTCGCATTACGCTACGCCCCACTGCCGCTTGCCATTTAAATGCCGCCGCGGCGAGGTCTTCGGGATGCACGGCTCTGGTCCCGCCGACGCCGAGCATTTCCTCAGCGGTCTGGCCCGTGAACTCCATCCACTCCGGTTCCGGCTCGACATGAAGTCCCGACATTCTAGGGCGCTTCCAATTATGGTGCGTCGGCCCAACCACCCTCAGTCTGTAACTTAAATCAAACCTTCGACTCGATGGCAAAGCCGCCGGCTACTGCCGCCGGCTCCATATCTCCACTACGCGTCGCTCAGTAGGATGATGTTTTCGGAGCATCCTTCTCGGGGGGCGGCAGCTTGCCTTCCGGCGTCGCTTTGTCGATCGCTACCGGCAGATATTCGGCCAATAGGTCGCGGGCCTTATTGAAGTCGACGCCGGTCGACTGGGCAAGCTTCTTCAGCGTGTCAACGCCAACTGCTTGACCTACCTCGATCGCGCTGATCGCCTCGTTCTTGCCCGTAGAGACCCACGACTCGACCTGGCGATGGAAACCCGCATCCCGGAAGCGATTGACGACGGCATCGATACCGCCCTGCTTTTCGACGTAGCCCTTGATGAGATTTAGCGCCTCGGCACCTATCACGCCGCCGGTAATCGCCTTGAGCCAGCTCATATTATCCTCCATGACCTTTCGCTCCACGAACTCACGCGGCGCGCGCGCCGCAGGGGAGAGATAGAGGCGCAGATCCTGCCATACAATCCCTCGCGACGATACTTCGAAAACACTGCGATATGAGGCGAAAATACGCTGTTTGAACAGCCCGCGCTGGTACGTAAACGAAAAGAAGGCCGTCATGGCGAAATTGATTATTGCTGAGTTTCTAGCGAGATCGCTCGTGATGTCATGTGCCTTCGTTCCAATTTACGCGGTTGCTCAAACAAGTGAATTTCCGCCGGCTTTGCCCGGGAAACTGAATATGCAGCCAACGTTTTGTATCGGGCCAATTTGTCGTTCAGGCTGTCGTCCCTTCGGACGACACGGCAACCAAGTGTGCAATATATATTGTCGGTCAACAGGAGAATATATTGGGCCGTGCCAGACCGCAGTTGGCTGCCCCCTTCCGTGCTGAAATCAGAATGCAAAACTCAACGGTTTCGGGGCAGGGCGCGATTTAACAAGTTGGGGTTTATGCGGCCCAACCCGAAGGGTCTTAGGGAGAATGGCAAATGAACATTTATCGGCTGGACGCAATCGACCCTGATCATCCTTCTTGGCAAAACTCAACCGAACAGGAATGCGTCTGGGCGGCGGCTCCCACGCCTAAAAAAGCGCGCGACTTGGTTGCCGATAAAACCGGAGTTGGTTTGCATGGCGCGGCGGGTAATACATCACCCTGGCAAGATGAGCGCGTGACATCGTGCGTTTGGGAGCCATCTCTCACCCACCTTCGCGCCGGTACTGTTGTCAGGGGAGACGGCAGTCTTGTTGGTGACTGAGGCTAGGCATCTGCGAGCATCAATCAATGGGTAAAGAGCTGTTTGAGCTATGCCGCCGGAGTTAATTGTCCGTTTTTTGGATTTAAACCCCCGTCTTCAGACGGGAAAAGGCTTCAGCCGTTTTCTTGTTCATAGGCTGTCTCCTTAAAATCGACGCCCCGCTTGGGGGAAGCGTCGATTTTAAGGAGACAGCCTATGAGCTACTCGAGCAGAAGTCACACTGTTTTTCACCATCGCTACCACATCGTCTGGATCACCAAATATCGTTACAAAGTTCTGCAGGGCGCTTTGCGGGAACGAATACGAACGATCATCCGGCAAGTTTGCCGAGAACTCGAAGTGCAGATCGTCTCTGGCGTGTTGTCCACGGAGCACGTGCACATGTTCGTGGAAATTCCCCCGCATATCGCCGTCAGCGACTTTGTGCGGCGCGTCAAGGGGCGCTCCTCACATCGTGCGCAAATGGAATTCCCCGAAGTTCGCAAGCGATACTGGGGCCGACATTTCTGGGCGAGGGGCTACTTTTGCACCACGAGCGGCAACATTACCGACGATGTGATACTTCAGTATCTCCAGGGTCACGAACCTACCGGCGTCAGCCGGTAGTTATTCAGTTATGTTTCGACCAAGCCAGTTACGCCGGTCAGTCTACCAGCGGTTTGCCGTTCGCATCCTTCACATTGGCTGCCCAGCTTTTTTTGATCAGGATCACAACAGCTGACGGCATCGGAACGTAGTCGAGTTCTTCCGCCGCGTTGCCGCCATTGGCGAAGGCCCAGCTGAAGAACTTCAGCACCTCGGTTGCAGCAGCTGTGTCTTGCGGCTGCTTGGGCAACAAGATGAAGGTTGCCGAAATGATCGGCCAGGATTGAGCGCCGGGTTGATCCGTCAGAATCCGGAAAAAGGCGGGAGCATGGGCCCAATCGGCGTTCTCCACCGCCGCCTGGAAAGTTGCCGACGTTGGCGCCACCGTCTTGCCGTCCTTGTTCACCATGCTCGTATAGGTCATCTTGTTCTGCTTGGCATAAGCGTACTCGACATACCCAATGGAACCCTTGGTGCTGGTGACGATTTTGGCGACGCCCTCATTGCCCTTGGCGCCTGCGCCCACGGGCCACTCGACGGCAGTGCTCTCACCGACCTTCGATTTCCAATCGGCGGAGACCCTAGACAGGTAGTTGGTGAAGTTGAAGGTCGTGCCCGAACCGTCGGAACGATGAGTCACGACGATCGGCCGCGCCGCGAGCTTGACCTTGGGGTTCAGTTTCTTGATCGCTTCGTCGTCCCAGTTCGTGATCTCTCCCAGGTATATCTTGGCGATCACTTCGCCGCTCAACGTGAGATCGCTCGGCGCGACATCCTGGAGATTGATGACCGGCACAATGCCGCCGATGATCTGCGGCCATTGAGTAAGGCCGGCGGCGTCGAGCTCCCCGGCCATCAACGGCTGGTCGCTGGCGCCGAAGGTCACGGTGCGAGCCTTGACCTGTCTGATGCCGGCGCCAGACCCAAGGGACTGATAGTTGACGCTGTTGCCAGTTTCTTTCTTGTATGTGTCCACCCATTTGGCGAAGAGAGGGTATGGGAAGCTGGCTCCGGCGCCGAAGATGTCTAGCGCGACCGCTCCGCTGGTAACGAAAGCACTGATGACCGCCACGAGCGCGCGACGTTTAAGAAGCACATAGAACATTGCAAATCTCTCTTCGACCCACGAGCAAGCTATGGACCGCACGCAAATATTATCCAAATTTAACGTCCACCGGATGACAGCCCAGTTGCCACTCAGCTGGCCGATCTCGACGGATTATAGCAACCTCAACTCCTCGAACGGGGAACGGCCCGCATCAAAGTTCGGGAATGTCGGCTGTTCTTACCGTAAACTCGGTGCGACCGGCGTCTAGAGGCGAATCGGGCGGTGCTTTTTTGGAGGAGAGACATGCTCAAGCTCGTCTGGTGGGTGGCGATCGGGTTGTTTCGATCAAGAGCTTCGCTCTAGGTGGACACACATTCAAGGTTTGCCAAGGTTTGCGCCTTCTGAATCACCGATGGAAAAAATCTGCGGCGGCACAACATCAGCCAACATTGAGGGGATGACTTTCTGGCTCCTTTACGGCGGCCATTTAGGGACAATACCCCAGACTCCAGATATAATCTCTATGATTGCTATCTGAGCTGCATCAACGGCAATGCGATAGGGTAATGGCATGGGGCCACATATTAATCGCGTCGGCGATCTTACGATCTGCGTCGAACACCCTGCGTCGCCGAAAGGCAAGCCGCCGGTGCTGCTAATCCACGGGATGTTCGGCGGCGCCTGGTACTGGAAAAAATACCAAGCATATCTGGCGCAATGTGGGTACGAGAGCCACGCGATAAATCTGCGCGGCCATCACGACAGCCGTCCCGTGGGGGACATCGGCAAGGTGTCGCTGGAAGATTACGTCGCCGATGCCTTGGAAGTCGCCGCCGTGCTGAAAAACCCGATTGTGATGGGACACTCGATGGGCGGGCTCATCGCGCAGAAGGTAGCTGAGGCGGGCAAATGCTGCGCGACGGTCCTGATCGCGTCGGCGCCGCCCCGCTGGATTCCGGTCGCGAGTTGGCTGCTCCTCAGAAAGCAGGCGAAGCACGCACGCGCGCTGATCTTTTCCGAGGCGTTGATGCCGGATCGCGACGATGCCGACATTTTGATATTTAACCGGACGCCGTTGGCCGACCGTAACCAATTCTTTTCGCAGATGGTGGCGGAAAGCGGATACGCTGGACTGCAATTGAGCTTCGGCGCGATTGCGGTGGACGAGTCGCGGGTCAACGCGCCCGTGCTGGTGATGGCGGGTCTCGACGACAAGCTCGTCGTGCCGCGCGTGGCAAGGGCGCTCGCCCGCAAGTATAGCTCACCGATCCTCGAGTATCGAAGCTTCGCCCACCACATCATGACAGAACCGGGATGGGAAGGCCCGTGCGCGGACGCCGTCGAATGGATGGATCGGGTGGCGCGCGGCTGACTTCGCGTCCACAAGCACTTGCACAGGCGAGGAGAATCACCCTATCGGCGAGTTCACGAACAGGGCGGATCGCGAATCCGTTATCCATTAATACTCTGTCATCGCCTCAAGGGGATATTTTCCCCAGACCGCAGTCAGACGGGCTGCCTTTCTCGTTGCGCGGAGAGCTCGGCGAAGCTTTCCCCGGTCTTTTTGAGAACCGCAGATTGGCTTCTGTTGGTATCGGGCGCTCGCAGTGGGGTAAAGCGCCAAGCTCCTGTTGTTTTCTTGTCGGCAGGCTATATCTTCACTCGGCGCAGAGCGAGACGCCTGATGTTTTGAGTGGCGGAGCATCGTTCCCTGTTGAATTTGTCGAAATCATTTGGCAAGCGAAGACCACTGCGTGATCGAAGCCGTCATCAAAATCAAGCATACCTTAAGGGGAGAACTATCACATGCCGACATTGCTACCGTGGACCAGCGTTGGGATTGGCGATCTAGACGTTTTCATCCCCTCCCCGCCATGCTTGGTTGTCTACACATCTTATGTTGATGGTGAGCCGGAAAGCACAGTGACTTTCTTCTGGCAGGAGGAAAGCACCGGCATCGTCCATCAGCAGCTACTGTTTATGGAGCCGGTCCCATTTGAAGCGGCGCTTAAATGGGCGCAAGAGCACGCGCCTACGCGAGATATTGAGCGGATTCATGTCAAACATGCGAGAAGGAAGGAAGCGCCCAAGCCATTGACGCGAGTCAAACCCCCTGTGAAAAAGAGCGCGCCGAAAAAGAAAGCGGGCGCTCCGAAACAAAAAGCCGTGGCTAAAAAGCCGAAACGGCGCGCCAAGAAGGCGTCTTGACGGAGCGCCTGGCAGCTTGTTGATCTACGCCGAGCGGTGCTGGCAGCCAGAGCATCGCTTCAGGCGGCGATGCGACGCGGGTGAATCGTGCTGGTGTCGATGAAGGCGGTCTTGCAAATCGCCGGCCTTGAATGGTCGGTGGTGATGACTGCTGCCGGCGAAATCATCGACATGAGGAACACCAGATCCGACGGACCTGAGCGACGACGAATGGGAGCGGATCGCGCCATTTCTGCCTTCACCGGCCAGCAGGGGCCGCAGGGGCGTCGTCGATCTGCGGGAGGTGTCGAGAGCCAGCCGCTATTCGACGAGTGAGAGCCGTGGATCATTAGTCCCGCCAGCGGCGCGCTACTTCGAAGTCGGCTTGCCAAACTCCTTGCGCAATTCCACCTTCGCCGCCTCCAATACGCGCCGCCTTTCCTCGGTGAGGCCCGAGCCAGCACGGTTGATGAAGAAAGTCAGCATCGACATTGCCGAACGGAAGGGGGAGCTTTTGCGCCGCTCGCTCGACTCCGCCGAATGTTTCAGGGAGTGTGCGATCTCGCGGGGATCGTCGAGCGTGAAGACGCCAGCCTCGAGCTCCAGCGCGTTGCTGTCACGCGTAACCTTCTGCGACCAATAGTGATTTCCGTCGTGATGGTGAGATTTCGCCGTCATCTCCAACTGACATCCTGACAACTCAACATTCTCGGCCGATCTTATGTTGGATCGGTTAGGGGCCCCCCAAAGCGGGTTCTCGACGCTCATTTGCCTTATGAGCGCAAGTAGCTCTGTCTGAACTTGCGGTCGTCCGATCTGTCTTCCGGATTTCCAACGCCAGTAACGACGAAAGCCAGTGCGATGCCAACGCATCAGCGTCTTGGGCTGGATGATTCCGACGACGTCCAAGATCGATGGGAACCATCGATAGAGCTGCACGAAAAACCAGCGATCGTTGTTGGTCAGCCGGGCTCGGCCTTTCGCCTTGCGCCGCAATACGATCGACTAATGCCGGAGCGCGGCGTTCTCGGCCTCAAGCCGACCCCTCGACTTAAATGGCGAAATCAACATGGCCATCACAAAGCGGGTCAGTGCGATCATAATGCCAGATTAGCCGATTTTGTCAGGTCTTAAACACGGATCAGGTTTTCTGCACACACAGGACGATTCGGCTCGATCAGTTTCTCACGGAGATTGTCAAATCGGTGCGGTGCGGGTAGTCATCCGGTGCCGTCGCGGAGTGTGTTGAGATTCGTTGACGCGTCTCCGAGCGGGATGATGCTATCCGATCAAGCAGCAAGGTCAATGATTTGATCGGCAGGCTTTTCGGCGAGGCTTTGCCAGCCAT
>Ga0182030_10000994_pt1 | contig 56853 bp, 55 predicted proteins | sample 812S3MmetaG_FD_121299 | JGI IMG/M metagenome (GOLD analysis project Ga0182030, IMG submission 121299) | Permafrost microbial communities from Stordalen Mire, Sweden - 812S3M metaG (Illumina Assembly) | ecosystem: Environmental > Terrestrial > Soil > Wetlands > Permafrost | place: Sweden... | reverse complement strand
GGCCGCGCCTTGCAGGCCGCGCCTTGCAGGCCGCGCCTTGCAGGCCGCGCCTACTCCGTGTCGGGTTCAGGGGCCGCAGCGTGCCGGCGCGAAACCCGAAACTGACTGTTCGGATACCAACGCGGGAATCGCCGGCTGCTGGCCACTCGAATACCGAGTTCGTAATACAACGTCAGATCGTCCAGAGCGCCAACCACATTCCAATCGGGCGAGTAAACATCGCTCGGCTGACGGTAATGATTCGCAAGGTAATCTTCACGCTGCGCCCTACCCCAGGCAGGTCCACGCGCCGCATTATCGGTGCCGGATTGGGCCAGCAATGCCGGGATCCCGTAGTGGGCGAAGGTGTAACTGTCGGAGCGCAAGTACAGCCCGAGCTGCGGAAAAGGATCGGGATGCGTCTCGCGTCCTTGCAGCAGCGCTACAGCGCGCGCGGTCTCCTCCATGTCCGTGTTGCCGTTGCCGAACACGGCGAGGTCGCGCGAGTGCCCTCCCGGCAGCAAGCCGTCCACACCGATGACCGCCGCGGTTTGGCGCAGCGGGAACAGCGGGTTCTCGGCGTAAAAGATCGCGCCAAGTTGCCCCGATTCGCCCGCCGTGCTCGCCAGAAACACCAGGGAGCGGTCTGCCACCGGTTTGGTGCGCGCGAAGGATTGCGCCAGTACCAGTAGGCCGGCGGCGCCGGTTGCATTGTCGACGGCACCGTTCAATACGGGGTGGGCGGCGCGCCGCGCATCGACCCCCAAGCCGTCCCAATGCGCCGTGTACATGACGTATTCCTGCTTGTGTTTGCCTCCCGGCAACAGCGCTACCACGTTCTGCGAGTTGAGCGGGCGCAGCGAATCGTGCAGCGTGGCGTCGACTTTGCAGCGCATCGGCACCGCTTTGAAGCCAGGATGCGCGGCCGCAGCGCTAATGGCGCTGAAATCCAGTCCCGCATCCGCGAACAGGCCGCGCAACGTGTCGAGTTGCAGCCAACCTTCGATGGCGGCGCGGCTCGCATAGCCGTCCTCGGCCGCCAATTCGAATTGCGAGCCACCCCAGGTACTCTGAATCGCGCTCCAGCCGTAGCCCAGCACGGCGGCATCGTGCACCAACAACACTGCGGCCGCGCCGTGGCGCGCGGCCTCCTCCACTTTGTACTCCCAACGCCCGTATTCGGTCAGCGAGGTGCCCTTGAAGACTGCGGGATCCTTGGCGGCCACCCCAGGATCTCCCGAAAGCACCACCACTGTCTTGCCGTGCACGTCCGTGCCCGCGTAGTCGTCCCAGGAATATTCGGGCGCAACCGTGCCGTAGCCGACGAACACCATTTCGCTGCGTTGCAGTTGTAACTCGGGTACCGTCCGTTTGCTCCAAATTACCGCTTCTTGCCCGAGTTTCAGCGCGCGGGTGCCGCCTTGGCCCACCACCGTCAGACTCGCATCAGCGCCGGCAGTTATCTCGACCAGGGGCACCTGTTGAAAAAATGTCGCCGTTTTGCCGGTGTCATTGCCGGGCTTCAGACCCAGTTTGCGGAAGTGATCGGCAAGGTAAGCGACCGTTTTATCGGCGCCGGCTGTACCAGGCTTGCGGCCCTCGAATTGATCGGAAGCCAGCATCCACACGGCGTCGCGATAGGCCGTCTCGTCGATATCAGTGGAAGGCGGGGGCGCCGGCGTATGGACAGTGCATGCCGTGAGCAGTAGCAGAGCAGCGGCCAAGCTGCGCGGCGCTGGCCTGACAGCCCTCAATACGTCGATTTGCATGCAGTCAAACCCGTCGTGGCCAGTACAGCAATATGACACCGCATAGACCCGCCAATGTGGCGGCGTGCGCCCAGCCGCGCCAGCGGCGGAGGCGAGCCTGCCCGAGGAAACTATATGCGCTGGCGGCGGTCAGAATGCCGAAGGCAATCAGACTCCCCAACAATTGCGGTAATTCCCGCCCCAGTTCGGGATGCTTGCCCCGCAGGACGCAAAATACGATCAAAACCGCGCTCAACCCGAAAGTGATGGACGCTGCTGAGCCGAGGACTATCCCGATCAAAACCGTGAACGGACGCATATGATTGGGCTCGTATACACTTGCTAGCAAGCCCGCGCTTCTCTAGCCTTGAAACCAAGTTGGGGAGCGAAGTTTACAGGAGAATGCCTCAGGTGATGACTTACAGGCCAAAGGCCAATCGTTCACGCTGGATCACCAGCATCGCCGTCTGCGCCGGCGCGGTAGGCCTCGCCGCCCTGTTGGGCGCTGCCATGACTCCGCCCGCCGCCGCGCCTGCGGCGGGTGCGGTACTCGCCCCCACCGATCAAGAAACTTATGTTGCCCGCCGTGTCGCCGACATCGTGGCCCATGAACATTATCGCCGCGCACCGCTCGATGATCGTCTTTCCAGTTTGATTCTCGATCGCTACCTGGACGCCATCGATGGCGCCCGCAGCTATTTCTTCGCCAGCGACATCGCCGAATTCGAAAAATATCGCTACCAGTTGGACGATGCCATCAAGAGCGGCGACGTCGAACCGGCATTCGTGATTTTCCGCCGCTACCAGCAACGCAGCCGCGAGCGCATGGCTTACGCGACGGAACTGCTCAACAAGAAACCGGACTTCGACATCGATGAATCCTTCAATTTTGATCGCGAGAAGGAGCCGTGGCCGGCGAATGCATCCGAGATGAACGAACTCTGGCGCAAGCGCGTCAAGAACGATGCGTTGTCGTTGGTCACCACGGGCAAGCAATGGCCTGAGGTGGTCGACATTCTGCGCAAGCGTTATGAACACGTGGCCAAGCGCATGGATCAGAGCAAGCCGGATGATGTTTTCGAAGCTTTCATGAACGCTTTTGTTCTGTCCTTGGATCCGCACTCGAATTATTTCTCGGCACGCAACTCCGAGGAATACAACATTCAGATGAGCTTGAGCTACGAGGGCATCGGCGCGTCGCTGTCGCTGACCGATGATTACGTCACCGTCATCGATGTCATCGCCGGCGGTCCCGCCGCCGTCAGCGGCAAGCTGTCCGCTCAAGACCGCATCACTGCGGTCGGCGAGGGTAAGACCGGCGAATTGGTCGATGTGATCGGCTGGCGCCTGGACGATGTCGTGCAAAAGATCCGCGGCCCCGGCGGCACGCTGGTGAGATTGCAGCTGCTGCCGGCAGGAGCCGCGCCCGGCTCCACGCCAAAGGTGGTCGACTTCACGCGCAACCGCGTCTCGCTCGAGAACCAGGCATCTCACAAGGCGATGCGCACCGTGATGCGCAACGGCCGTGAAGTCAAGATCGGCGTCATCACCGTGCCGAGTTTTTATCAGGACTACGACGCGAGCCGCGCCGGTGCCAAGGACTATCGCAGCACCACGCGCGATGTGCAGCGTTTGATCGGCGAGTTGCGCAAGGACGGCGCAGAAGCGCTGATCATGGATTTGCGCGCCAATGGCGGCGGCTACCTGCCCGAGGCGGAGTCGCTCACCGGGTTGTTCATCGATCGCGGTCCGGTGGTGCAGCTGCGCGACACCGCCGGACACATCGAGGTCGATGACGATCCGAATCCGGCGATTTTCTACTCAGGTCCGATGATAGTGCTGGTGGATCGGTTCAGCGCCTCCGCCTCGGAAATCTTTGCCGGCGCCATCCAAGACTACGGCCGCGGCCTCATCATAGGTCAGCAGACCTACGGCAAGGGCACCGTGCAGAACGCGCATCCGCTCAACTACACCATCTTCGGGCGCAAGCCCGAGCTGGGTCAGCTGAACGTCACGATCGGCAAGTACTATCGCATCACCGGCGAGAGCACCCAGGACCGCGGCGTGACGCCCGACATCGAGTTGCCCTCGTTGATCGACGCCAACGAGGTCGGCGAGAGTACCCGGGATCGTGCCCTGCCCTGGGATCACATCGAGCCCGCCGCATTCAAGGTGGAAGGGGATCTGAAGCCAGTTGCCCTGCAACTGCAGAAGCTGCACGACGATCGCACCGCCGGCAGCGCGGACTTCCGTTACTTGCACCAGGACATCGCGGCGTTGGACGCGGTGCGCAATCAAAAGATCCTGTCGCTCAACCTGGCGACGCGCGAGGCGGAGCGCAAGCGGCAGGAAAGCGAGCGGCTGGAACGCGAAAACGCCTGGCGCATGGCTCACGACGTCAAGCCGGTCAAGTCCCTGGAGGACATCAAGGACGATGCGACCGCGGGCATCTTGTTGGACGAGACGGCGCAGATTGCGGCGGATCTGGTGACGGTCTCTCCGCGGCGCAACGGTCCGACGCAGGCGCGGCGCGCGGACGAACGATAGCGTCTACGCGGTGATGTTGACCGGCCCTAGCGCAGCAGCACCGTATAGAGGTCCCAGTAGTCCTCGGCGAGCACATTCCACGCCACCGGGCCGACGCGCGGTTTCTCGGGATCCGAATCCGGTACCGCCACCAATGAATCGGCCGTAGGCACCGTGTCCGCGGAATTGCGATACTCACTGCTGGCACGCAAACGTTCCAGTTTCGTCTTGACGGCAGCGGTCATCTGTTTCTGATTCACGACCGCGGAGTGAGCTTTCTGCACCCGCTGCATGTAGCCCTCGCAATCGGCGCGCGAACCGAAGCTCATCTCGTGGACGCGGCGCGCCACCGATTCCTTGGCCCGCGTCGCCAAGCCAAAGGCATCAACGTGTTCGCACAGCAGTTCGGCGTAGCTGATGATCGCGAGGTTGATGTTGCGGCGGGCCGCCAGCGATATGCCGGGAAATTCCGGTGCGGTCTCATGTTCGATGGCGCTGCGCTCGGCATGCAGATCGCCGACCGCCGCATCCGCGATCAGCACCTGGCTGCGCAGCGAACCGAGCGCTTTCTGTGCGCGGCGCCGCTTGAAGTAGTGCCAGAAGGCGGTTAGCCGATCGATCTGCGCTTGGTGCTCATCCAAGCGCCGTCGCTCCGCATCAGCGGTGGTCGCCGCTGCTTGCAGCCGCTGGTCCGAGTCCGCCAATCGTGACTGCTTCTCGGCTTCGACATCCGCTTGGTGCTTGGCGACCTCGCGCGCCTCCTGCTGGCGCGCCAGGTCGGTCGCGAAACCGGACAGCTGCTGGTGGCAGGTTTTCCACAATGCCCGCAGCTGGAAGAATACCAGCGCGCCGAAACCGGTTTTCGGATCGCCGAGCAGATCGCCGAGCGCGTCCAATTGCTCCTGCACGCGGATGGTCGCGCCTTCCTGTTGCTTGAGGCGATCGCGCAGCAGATGAAATTCATCTTTCAGGTCCGCGTACGCTTTCTTGAGCCCCGCACGGTTCTGAAAGAGCTGCATGAGGCGCTCTTCGTCCGGACTGACCGTACCGCCGTCAGCGCCCGCTTTCAGAAAACTCAGCTTATCGATCAAATTCCCGCCCCAGCAAATGGTGAATACGCGGGACTTCCGCGGACGTCGTAATACGACTAGAAGCGGTGCCCCCTCTCGGCACAATATTCCAACCATTTATTTAACATCATGTTGCGAGTCCAGCGCTGATCCAGTTCACGCTTGAGTCCCGACTGCAGCTTGGCAAGCTGCGGGTGGCGCTGAAACCCCCGGAAACTGCGCACTTCCGCCAGACGCGCATCGTGATACACGCAAACTTCCAAGTCAGGATCGCGAATTTCACAAGCCGTGCCGTCGAACACATACGTCAATCGGAACGTGCTGGTGTAACGGCACAGCTCCACCGGAATGAGATGCAGATCACAATCAGCCGCGCTCGTCGACACGCAGGTCTGCGTGATCGCGCGAAAATCGCCGACGAGCCACCCCATGCGCACGAAATTGCTTTCGTACAAAGTCATGAGACTCACGAAGCTGCCGGGCCGCGCGCGCCACGATGTCTCGCACCATTGATCAGCTATCATGCTCGAACTATACCATGCACCTCGCAAATGTCAGGGCCGCAAGCGCCTCTCGATTCCGGTGCGGTCGAGAATTCTGCTGGAGATTTCTTCGATCGAAACCTCGGTGGCGTCGATCATCGGAATGCCGACGCGCTCGAACAGCGATTCGGCGGCGCGTATTTCGAATGTCACTTGCGACGCGGATGCGTAGCGGCTGTCCGGCCGGCGTTCGTTGCGAATCTGCTGCAATCGATCCGGTTTGATGGTGAGGCCGAACAGTTTTCGTATGTGGCCCTCCAGCGCCGATGGCAGCTTGCGCGACTCCAAATCATCATCGGTCAACGGATAATTCGCGGCGAAAACTCCGTACTGCATCGCTAAATACAAACATGTCGGGGTCTTGCCGGACCGTGATACGCCAACCAAAATCAAATCGGCTCGTTCGTAATCGCGCACCACCGAACCATCGTCGTTGGCGAGCGCAAAATTGGTCGCATCGATGCGCATGGCGTACGCATGCGTGTCGGCCATGCGATGTGTCCTACTGGCCAAATGGCTGGATTGCGTCTTGAGTTCGTTTTCCAACGGTGCTAGGAAGGGATCGAAGAAGTCGAGAAAGAATGCGCTGCTGCCGCGGACCACGTTGCGCACTTCTTCCTGCACCAGCGTGCTGAACACGATGGGCCGCACGCCTTCCTCCTCCCCCACCAAATCGATCTTGCGCACAGCCTCGATCGCCTTGTCAACGGTGGAGATAAATGGCACAGTCACTTGGCGAAAATCGATGCCGTCGAACTGCGTCATAAGGCTGTGACCCATGGTTTCCGCAGTGATACCTGTCTGGTCGGATACGAAGAACACTGTTCGCTTTATCACAGTAAACTCTCCATCTTCGGCGCCGCCGCCGTATTGCTCAATTTAACCTTTTCTTGGGGTTAGCATCGCACCATGAAGCCTTACATTATTCCGTTCGAAAAACTAAAGAACACAGACGTCGAACTCGTCGGCGGCAAGAATGCATCCATCGGTGAAATGATCTCGTCGCTGGCTAACCTGGGTGTGTCGGTCCCGGGAGGATTTGCCACCACCTCGCATGCCTATCGGGACTTCCTGGCGCAAAACGGCCTGGATACTCGTATTCACGACGTGCTTGCGTCCCTCGATGTCGATGATGTGGATCGTCTGGCCGAGGTGGGCGGGCAAATACGCCGCTGGATGCTGTCCACGCCCTTTCCGGAGCGTCTGCAGACCGAAGTGCTGGAGTCGTGGCGCAAAATGCGCGGCGATGCCGACGTGGCGGAGTTTGCGGTGGCGGTTCGTTCCTCCGCCACGGCCGAAGACCTGCCGGAGGCCTCATTCGCCGGCCAGCAAGAAACGTTCCTGAATGTGCGCGGCGAAGCGCATTTGCTGAAGTGCATGCACGAGGTGTACGCCTCGCTATTCAACGATCGTGCCATCGCCTACCGGGTGCACAACAAATTCGACCACTCTGCCGTGGCGCTCTCCGTCGGTGTGCAGCACATGGTACGCAGCGATCTGGGCAGCGCCGGCGTCATGTTCACGCTCGACACGGATTCCGGGTTCCGCGACGTGGTGTTCATCACCGCGGCCTACGGTCTGGGCGAGACCGTGGTGCAAGGGGCGGTGAATCCCGACGAGTTCTACGTGTACAAGCCGGCGCTGCGCGCCGGCAAGCGCTCCATCGTGCGCAAGAACATCGGCGGCAAGGCGCTCAAGATGGTGTATGCCGAGCCCGGCTCGAACGAGCGCGTGCGCACCGTCGAGGTCGCCACTCAGGACCGAAATCGTTTCTCGTTGAGCGAGACCGATATTGTCATTTTGGCGCAACAAGCGCTGATCATCGAAGAGCACTACAAAACTCCCATGGACATCGAATGGGGCAAGGACGGCTCCACCGGCAAGATCTACATTCTGCAGGCGCGGCCCGAAACCGTGCAGAGCCGCGCGGGTCGCACCATTCAACGCTTTACGTTGAAATCGCGTTCCAAGGTGGTCATCACCGGGCGCAGCATCGGACAGCGCATCGGCGCAGGCCCTGCGCGCATCATCAGCGACGTCAAGGAGATGTCGCGGGTGCGGGCCGGCGATGTGTTGGTGGCCGACATGACCGATCCGGATTGGGAGCCGATCATGAAGCGCGCCTCTGCGATCGTCACCAATCGCGGCGGCCGCACCTGCCACGCAGCCATCATCGCACGCGAACTCGGCATCCCGGCCGTGGTCGGCTGCGGCACTGCAACCGGCGCGATCAAAGAAGGCCAGCCGGTGACGATTTCCTGCGCCGAGGGAGACACCGGCTATGTCTATGACGGCGTGCTCGAATTCGACCAGCGCAGCATCGAGTTGGATGCTATGCCGGCGATTCCGGTCAAGATTACGATGAATGTCGGCAATCCGGATCGAGCTTTCGATTTCGCCGGAATCCCGCACAAGGGCGTCGGTCTAGCCCGCCTGGAGTTCATCATCAATCGCATGATCGGTGTGCATCCGCGGGCGTTGCTCGAGTTCGACAAGCAAAGCGCCGAGTTGAAGGACACGATCCGCAAGCAGATCGCCGGGTACGATGGCCCCATCGATTTCTACGTCGACAAACTGAGCGAGGGCATCGCGCAGATCGCCGCCGCCTTTGCGCCCGAACCAGTCATCGTGCGGCTGTCGGATTTCAAATCGAACGAGTATGCGAATCTGATCGGCGGCAAGAACTACGAGCCCCACGAAGAGAATCCCATGCTGGGATTTCGCGGCGCATCGCGCTACATCGACAAAGTCTTCCGACCCTGCTTCGAACTGGAGTGCCGCGCGCTGAAACGGGTGCGCAATGAAATGGGTCTGACCAATGTGCAAATCATGGTGCCCTTCGTGCGCACCTTGGCCGAAGCCAAAGCAGTCACGCAACTGCTTGCCGACAACGGCTTGAAGCGCGGCGACAACGGCCTGAAACACATCATGATGTGCGAACTGCCGACCAACGCTTTGCTTGCGGATCGATATCTGGAATATTTCGACGGCATGTCGATCGGCTCCAATGACATGACCCAGCTGACGTTGGGTCTGGATCGCGACTCGAGTGTGGTCGCCAAGTCCTTTGACGAACGCGACGATGCGGTCAAGGCCTTGATGGCGATGGCGATAAAAGCCTGCAAAGCCCAAGGCAAGTATGTCGGCATCTGCGGCCAGGGGCCTTCCGACCATCCGGACTTGGCGCGCTGGCTGTTGGAACAGGGAATCGACAGCCTGTCGCTGAACCCGGACACGGTGGTCGAGACTTGGATGTTCTTGGCGGGGGAGAGAGCTCAGTGAGGGCGCATTACAGCGGACGGAATAGGCGCTCGCGATAGAATTGCAGCTCGTGGATCGACTCACGCACGTCATCGAGCGCCAGGTGGGTCGAAGACTTGCGAAAGCCTTCGAGTATTTTCGGCGCCCAACGCTGCGCCAGCTCTTTGAGCGTGCTGACGTCGAGATTGCGGTAGTGAAAAAACGACTCGAGATCCGGCATGTAACGCGCCAAGAAGCGCCGATCCTGACACACGCTGTTGCCGCACATCGGCGAGCGCTTCGCTTCGACCCAGTCATCGAGAAATGCCAGCGTGTCGCGTTCAGCCGTTGCGGCATCGATGTCGCTGGCAAGCACGCGCGCCCACAAGCCGCTGCGGCCATGTTGCTTGCGATTCCAATCGTCCATCGCCCCCAGGATCTGTTCGTTTTGATGAATGGCGAACACCGGACCCTCGGCGAGCACGTTCAAGTATTTGTCGGTTACTATCGTTGCGATCTCGATGATGAGATCTGAGTCCGGTTTGAGGCCGGTCATTTCCAGATCGATCCAAATGAGATTTTCGGGAGATTTCATGGCTGTCCGTCTGCGAAAAATGGCATGGTAGCAGAGCGCGGTCACGGCACCGTAGTGGCGAGTTTCGGCCGCGGCGCGCTGGTGCAAACGGGCGATGAGGTTCTGCGCTGCGGACTAGTTGGGCGCAAACTTCGGGTGGTTTGCGGCGATCGCGTTGCCTGGGTGCATCCCAGCGCGGCAGATGGGCCCTCCGTCGAATCGGTGGAGCGACGCCGTAATCTCATCGAGCGGATCGATGCGCGCGGCCGCGCGGAAGCCGTCGCCGCCAATATCGACCGCCTCGCGATCGTCATCGCTCCCGAACCGACGCCGGACTGGTTCCTGGTGGACCGTTACTGGGCGGGAGCCGCACTCAAGGATCTGGACGCCCAACTGATCGTCAACAAGAGCGATCTCGGCACCGAGTCGATTCAAGCGCAGTTGCTCGAGTATAGAAATTTGCAGCTGCCCTGCATCGAGGTATCGTGCGTCGACGGCAACGGCATGGCCGAGCTTAAGTCGCTGTTTGCCGGCAAGGTAACGCTGCTGGTGGGCCAATCCGGCGTTGGCAAATCCTCTTTGGTGAACGCCATAGCGCCCGAAGCGACCGCGCAGACAGCGCAACTCACCCGCGATGCCGAGGGCCGGCATACGACCACCACGGCGCGCTGGTACGTCATAGGCACGGACGAGGCGCTCATAGATGCGCCCGGCGTGCGCGATTTCGCGCCGCCCGCCAGCTTGCTGCGCGCCGCCGAACGCGGCTTCGTCGAGGTGTTGGAACGCAGCGTCAACTGCCGCTTCAAAGATTGCAGGCACATGGAGGAACCCGGCTGCGCCGTGCGCAGCGCCGTGCTCAACGGTCACATTGCAGCGCGGCGCTACGAGAGCTATCGACGCCTTTTCAGACTCTACAAGAGTCTGGTGTCCTAGATTCCGGCTGCTTCAGGAGACCATGGTGCGGCCCGCCAAGGCGTGCGCCAGCGTGCCGCCGTCGACGTATTCCAGTTCTCCGCCGACGGGAACGCCGTGGGCAATGCGCGAAGCCTTGATGCCGAGGCGCAGCGCCAGCTCGCCGAGATAGTGCGCCGTGGCCTCGCCCTCGGCGGTGGGATTGGTCGCCAGAATCACCTCGCGCACCTCGCCATCGCGCAGCACCTGCTCGAACTCATCCATGCCGAGCTCCGCGGGGCCGACGCCGTCCAGCGGCGATAGGTGGCCCATGAGAACGAAATAGCGGCCGCGGAATCCGCCCGACTGTTCGATGGCCACGACATCGGCGGGCGATTCCACCACGCACAACTGCGCCGCTTCTCGCTGGCTCGATGCGCAAATGCTGCACAGCTCGCTGTCCGTCAACATGCGACAACGCTTGCAATGACCGACGCTGCTCAGCGCCTCGGCGAGAGCCTGGCTCAACGATCGGCCGCCGTCGCGATCGCGTTCCAGCAGATAGAACGCCATGCGCTGCGCGGATTTAGGGCCCACGCCCGGCAAGCAGCGCAGAGCATCGATCAAACGAGCCAGTGCCGGCGAATATTTCATTTAAAAGGGTAATTTCATCCCGGGCGGCAGATTCAGACCCGACATCAGCCCCGAGTATTTTTCCTGGCTGCGCGCCGCGATTTTCTGTACGGCGTCGTTGATCGCCGCCGTCAACAAATCCTCCAGCATCTCCTTGTCCTCGCTGAGCAGCTTCGGCTCGATCGCGACGCGCTTGGCCTCGTGCCGGCCGTTGAGCGTGACCTTGACCATGCCGGCGCCGGACTCGCCGATCACTTCGAGACCGGCCAGTTCTTCCTGCGCCTTCTTCATGGTCTCCTGCATCTGCTGCGCCTGGCGCATCAGGTTGCCTAAACCGCCCTTCATCATGTCGACCTCCAGTTCAATTTGCAGGCTTTACCGAGTCCGCATCGACGTCCGCTCCAAAACGTTCGCGCAAGCCCTTGACAGTCGGATCGGACTCAAACGCACTGGCGGCACGGGCAATCCGCTCCTGCTCCACCAAAGCGCGCTGACGTGCTGGCGACGCCAACTCCACCTCGGAAATCTCGAACAGCACGCGGATGTCGCGGGCGAAGTACTTGCACAAACCCTGCACCAGCTTCTCGTCGATCGGCTTGGTACGCCGATCTGCCGCCGCCTGATCGATCTTCAAGGTCAGTACGTCGTTTTCAAAACTCGCCGGTACGCAATTGAGTGCAAACTGGCGCACCATGCCGCTCAAGCCTGCAGCCTCTACCAGCGCCGGCCAGTTGGCGGCATCGACGCTGATCAACCTCAACGACGGCGGCGTCGCTGACGGCGCGGTAGGTGCCCGTGGGGAGTGCTGCGGCGCGCCTGCCACCTTGTTGGCGACGGGCTTGGCTGCGCCAGCCGCCGCTGCCGCAGAGTTGCGCGCAGCGTCAGCCTTTGTGGCGTGCTGCGCGCCATCCGGTCGAAACGCCAGCATGCGCAACAGCGTCATTTCAAACCCGAGGCGAGGCTCGGGCGCCATGTTCAAATCGCGGCGGCCGCCGATGGCGATCTGGTAGTAAAGCTGGGCATCTTCGGGTGAGATCGCTTGAGCCAGCCGGCGCAACTCGCCTGCATCGAATTCCTCATCGTCAGCAGCGGCCCCAGGCACGATTTGCACGATGGCTACGCGCTGCAGGAAGGCTGCCAGCTCCGTCAGAGCGCGATCGTAGTCGGGTGCGTCGCAGTCGAGAACTTGAACCTCCGCGAGCAGCGCCGCGCCGTCGCCCCGCGCCAAGGCATCCACCAAGCGGCTGACGTGGCCGCGGTCGATGGTGCCGAGCATGGCTCTCGCATCGATTTCATTGACGCGACCGCCGCCGAAGGCGATCAACTGATCTAGGAGGCTCAGCGCGTCGCGCATGCTGCCCTCCGCGGCGCGCGCCAACAGCGCGATTGCAGCTGGTTCGAAAGGCAGCTTCTCCGCCTCCGCGATCGTTTTCAGACGTTCGCCGATGAGGGTCGCCGGCAGCCGCTTCAGACTGAATTGCAGACAGCGCGACAGCACCGTGACCGGCAGCTTTTGAGGATCAGTGGTGGCGAGCAGGAATTTCACATGCGGCGGCGGTTCCTCGAGCGTCTTCAGCAACGCGTTGAAGGAATGATTCGACAGCATGTGCACTTCATCGATGAGATACACCTTGTAGCGCCCACGAGTCGGTGCGTATTGCACGTTGTCGAGCATTTCGCGGGTGTCGTCCACCTTGGTGCGCGATGCCGCATCGACCTCAATGAGGTCCACGAAGCGACCCTCGTCGATTTCGCGGCATGCGGCGCATTGGCCGCAGGGATTGGAGCTGACACCGGCGGTCTCGCAGTTCAGGGATTTCGCGAGAATGCGGGCGATCGTGGTCTTGCCCACACCGCGCGTGCCGGTGAACAAAAACGCGTGATGCACCCTATCGTTGTCGAGCGCATTGGCCAACGCGCGCAGCACATGTCCCTGCCCCACCATGTCGGCGAAGCGCTTCGGGCGCCATTTTCGTGCCAGTACGACGTAGCTCATAATATCGAGTCAGTTTAACAGGCGCGGTTTAGCGAGGGCGCGGCCAATGGGAGGCGGCCCGCGTCAGCAGGACTTCGGCGCCCGACTTAAAGTCGCTACCGCTGCTCCCTTCCGGGCCTGACGGGGTTCGTGACCAGTCGTCGCGAAGATGCAAACGCGAGCCGCCATAACTTAAACGGCATCAATTTGGCGGAGTGGGTGGGATTCGAACCCACGATGGGATTTTAGGCCCATACACACTTTCCAGGCGTGCGCCTTCGACCGCTCGGCCACCACTCCCAAGCGGCGCAAGGGTACCGGAGCCCAACCGGGCGATCAAATTGGCTTGGGCTAACCGCTGCTGGCAGCTTTGTTGGCTGGCGCGGCTTGATAGCGTGGCGGGACGTCCAGGCAGGCATCCTTCGGCCCCGGAGGCGGGGGTGCCAGTTCCACAGTCGGTATGGTGAGCGCACCGCTGGTATTCGGCTTATCCAGCCCCGGCGGGACGGTCAAGGGCGAGACTTCCCGGACCCGCTGATAATCCTGGGGATGATGGCAATTGGGCTGCAATTTGCCCAGCAAGGAACAGCCGCTCAAGGCTGCCGCGGCGGCCACAGCCGCCACGATTCGGTCAAATCTCATGCTGCTTGGTCCTCGAGGGAGACTCCGGCCGCGAGCATAGCGCGCAGCACCGAATCTTGATGCGTAGGCGAGAGTTCGACCAATGGAAGTCGTACTGCGTTCCCAATGAGGCCCATTCTTGCGACGGCCCATTTGACCGGTATCGGATTAGCTTCAACAAATAAATCCCTATGTAAAGGCTGCAGGCTGGCATCGATCGACCGCGCCCCAGAAAGATCTCCCGCCAGCGCGGCTTTGCATACTTCGTGCATGCGGCGCGGCGCAACATTCGCGGTGACGGAAATCACCCCGCGGCCGCCCACGCTCAAGAAATCCAACGCGCTGGCATCATCGCCCGACAACAAATCGAACTCGGAGGGACACTCGCTCAAAATCTCGCGCGCTCGGCTCAACGAGACCACAGCCTCCTTGATCGCCACGATGCGCGGATGACGCGCCAGGCGAGCGACCGTGACCGGCAGCATATCGACCGCGGTCCTGCTCGGCACATTATACAGAATTACCGGGGCGGCGGAGGCGTCGGCGGCGGCGGCGAAGTGCTTGAACAACCCCTCCTGCGGCGGCTTGTTGTAGTACGGCGTCACCAACATCACAGCATCGACACCGAGACGCGACAGCGCGCGAGTGCGGGAAATCGTCGATTGGGTCGAGTTCGTGCCTGCGCCCACGATCACTTTCAAGCGGCCACGACAGCGCGCGACGGCGCGACGCGTCAGCTCTTCGATTTCGGCCAATGACAGCGCCGGGGACTCGCCCGTGGTGCCGGCGACCACGATGCCGTCCGAGCCCTCGCGCAGGTGAAAGTCCAGCAGCCGATCCCATGCGGGCCAATCCAAATCGCCTTCGGCGGTCATCGGCGTGACGATTGCTACCATGCTTCCGGAAAACATCCAAGAGCCCCGCAGTAAATATCGCTACCTTAAGTGCGGGACATACACCCTGGCAAGCGCCCATCCGGTAGAATTTGCTCCGATGAAACAACATATCGTGATTTCGGCGGTGGGCGGCGACCGCGTCGGCATGGTGCATGAACTGTCCAAAGCGATCGCTGACTGCGGCGGCAGCATCAGCGAAAGCCGCATGACTTCCCTCGGCAACGAATTTGCGATGCTGCTGCTGGTCAATGGCAACTGGCACACGCTCGCCAAGCTGGAAGGAGAATTCAAGAAGCTGGCCGACGCCACCGGCATGAACATTCAGCTGCGTCGCACCGAGGAGCGCTCGGTAAGAAACGACATGCTGCCCTACTCCATCGACGTCGTGTGCCTGGATCAGACCGGCATCGTCGCCGGGCTATCGGGCTTCTTCGCGCAGCGGTCGGTCGACATCGCGGAACTATCGACGCGCTCTTATGCGGCCGCACATACCGGTGCTCCCATGTTCTCTGTGCAGATCATCGTGAATGTGCCCAGCCGCTTGCACATCGGGGTTCTGCGCGAGGAGTTCATGGATTTTTGCGACCACTTGAACCTCGATGCCATTTTCGAACCCGTGAAGAACTGACATGAGCAAGATCGATATCGGCAAGAAAGTTCCCGCCTTCTCCCTCGAGGGTACCGGCGGCAAATGGTCGCTGCAGGATGCTGCCGGCAAAGCGCTGGTTTTGTACTTCTATCCGCGCGATAACACCTCCGGCTGCGCCCAGGAAGGCTTAGGATTCGCAGCACTGCATGCGCAATTCCAGAAAGCCGGGTCCGTTGTGCTCGGCGTCTCCCCTGACAGCGTCGCCTCGCACCAGAAGTTCAAGGCGAAGATGGAGTTCCCTTTCGATTTGCTCAGCGACGTCGATCAGAAAGTCTGCAAACTCTTCGATGTGATACAGGAGAAGAGTATGTACGGCCGCAAATACATGGGCGTCGAGCGCAGCACGTTCCTGATCGACGCAGGCGGGGTGCTCAGGCACGAGTGGCGCAAGGTCAAAGTCAAGGACCACGCCGAGGCGCTGTTGGCGGCGGTGAAGTCACTGTGACGGGCAACGTGCGGCCGCTGGGCGCCGCGGTGTTGAAGGGCCGTCAGGGAAAGACGGTGCGGCGCATTTTCGTGCTCGATACCAATGTATTGATGCACGATCCCACGGCGATATTTCGCTTCGAGGAGCACGACGTATACATCCCGATGACCGTGTTGGAGGAACTCGACGCCGGCAAAAAAGGCCTGTCAGAATCGGCGCGCAACGTGCGCCAAGTGAGCCGCTTCCTGGACGAGTTGATGCAAGGGGCCAGCAAGACACAGATCGATCGGGGGCTGGCGCTGCCCACTTCGGCGCCCGTCAATCACGGCAAGCGACCGCCCGGCGGACGGCTTTACTTTCAAACGCAACTTTTGGAGTCCGTACTGCCGGACAGCTTGCCTGGCCACGGCGCCGATAACGCGATTCTCGCCAACACCCTGGCCTTGCAACAGAAGTTCAAATCCGCACGGGTCACGCTCGTGTCGAAGGACATCAATCTGCGCATCAAGGCCGCGATCGTCGGCGTGCAAGCCGAAGATTACTCCAGCGACAAGACCATCGAGGATGCAGATCTGTTGGCCAAGGGCGTGCAGCAGCTGCCGCCTAATTTTTGGGAGAAACACGGCAAGAACATGGAGTCCTGGCAGCACCAGAGCCGCACCTATTACCGTGTGCGCGGACCGCTGGTGGATGAATGGAAGGTGCACCAATTCGTCTACGACCCCGGCGAGAACGGCGTGGAAGCGGTGGTGCGCAAGATCGAAGGCGACTCCGCGGTTCTGGAACTCACCCTCGATTACGGCACGGAACGCAACAATGTCTGGGGAGTTGCGGCCCGCAACCGCGAACAAAATCTGGCGCTGAATTTGTTGATGGATCCGGAAATCGATTTCGTGACGGTGCTCGGACCGGCGGGCACGGGGAAAACCCTGCTGACCCTCGCCGCGGGACTGGCGCAGACCCTGGATCACAATCGCTTCAGCGAAATCATCATGACGCGCGTCACCATTCCTCTCGGCGAGGACATCGGATTTCTGCCGGGTACGGAAGAGGAAAAAATGGAGCCCTGGATGGGCGCGCTGATGGACAACCTGGAGGTACTGACGCAAAGCCAATCCGGGGGCGCTTGGGGACGCGGCGCCACCAATGATTTGTTGCGGCACCGGATCAAGATTCGATCGCTCAATTTCATGCGCGGGCGCACATTCTTGAACCGCTTCATCATCATCGATGAGGCTCAAAACCTCACGCCCAAGCAAATGAAAGCCCTGGTGACCCGGGCCGGGCCGGGCACGAAGATGGTCTGCCTGGGGAATATCGCGCAAATCGATACCCCGTACTTGACGGAAACCACCTCCGGCCTAACCTATGTAGTCAACCGCTTCCACGGATGGGCGTTCTCGGGGCATATCACCCTGGTGCGGGGCGAACGCTCTCGATTGGCGGACTACGCCTCCGAAGTACTTTGATTTTTCGATGATTTTGCGAGAACTTTGGGTTTATTCGGCAATCCAATCGGCTACGGAGGCCGAATGTCGATGTTGAAAACCTTGGGCGTATTCCTGGCCGCCGCCGCGGTCAGCGCGAGCGTAGGCTGGGCACAGGGTGTCACTCCCGGATCGGGCCCGCAGACCGACTTGCCCGATTTGGGCAGTCCGGCCAATGCGGCCGTTTCCATCGAAGAGGAGTATCAGGCCGGCCTGGCCTATGTCGCCTATATCCGCAACACCGGGGTCATCCTCAATGATCCGGAAATCAGCCAGTACGCCCAGGAAATCGGCCATAGCCTTTCCAGCCGCGCTCAGGAAGGCGAGCATCAATTTTACTACTTCGTGATACGCGATCCGGAAATCAACGCGGCCGCGGTCCCCGGGGGGTTCGTCGCGATCAACAGCGGCCTGATCCTGGCGACGCGCAACGAGAATGAATTGGCCGGTGTGCTCGCACACGAAACGGCGCACGTCACGCAGCGGCACATCGTTCGCGGCATCATTGATCAGAGCCATGCCGGTCTGTTGACGACGGCCGCGATGCTGGCCGCCATTCTGTTGGGTGCAACCGCCGGGCGCGGTTCTCCGGATGCGATCGAAGGCGCCATCTTGGCGGGCCAAAGCGCCGCCATCCAACACCAAATCAACTACACCCGCGACAATGAGTTCGAGGCCGATCGCATCGGCATCAGCACGATGGTGAGCGCCGGCTACGATCCGCTTGGCATGGCCAGTTTCTTCGATTACATGTCGTTGGCGGGGCCGAATCCAGAGCGGATCAATGCCGTGCAATTCCTCATCGACCACCCGATATTTTCCGACCGCGTGGCCGAGGCGAAAAATCGCGCCGCACAAGTGGGTCGCATCCATCACGAGGATTCCTTGGGCTATCTTCTGACGCGCGAGCGTTTGCGTTCGGTGGCCGCCGATCCGGAGGCCGCGCTGCAGTATTACGCACGGCTCGCCAGGAACGACGGCGGCAAGAATATCGAGGAGCGCTACGGCAAGGCGGTTGCGCAGATCAATGCAAAAATGGCGGCCGCGGCCATCCCCGAACTGCAGTCGCTGGTGCACGAGTACCCGCGCGTCATGCAATTCCACGGCGCGCTCGGCCAGGCCTACTTGGCCAACAATCAATTGAAGGAATCGAGGAGCGTCCTGAGCGCCGCCATGGATCTGTTTCCGCGCAACGTACCCATCACGATCCGCTTCGCGGAGACCTTGATGAAATCCGGCGACAACAAACAGGCGCATCTGGTGCTGCTGGATCTGTTCAACGTGGTTGAACCGACGCCGGAGCAGACGCGCATGATCGCAAAAGCCGCCAGCGCCGCGGGAGACACGGCCGATTCGTACGGCTATATGGCGGAATTTTATTTGATGACCGGTGATTTGAATGCGGCGCTCAACCAGCTGCAGCTCGCCCTGGGGATGCAGGGCCTGGACGCCATTCAACGCGCGCGCTTCAGCGCGCGCCTCGAGGAAGTTCGCGCCGCAATGCCTAAGAACCGCAAGAACCAGGTGGCCGACGATAACCGGGGCGGTCGTTAGATCCTGCAGGGAATCGGAATAATCTGTATCGTGCACGGATTGTCGATAGAGGGAGAAATTTAAAATGTTCGCAAGATTCCACGCTGCCGCGGTGCTCGGCGGCCTGTGCGCCTTGAGCTTGGGCGGTTGCGTTACGCTGCCGCCGAACGCTCCGCGCTCACCCCAGGATCCCTGGGAATCATGGAATCGCGGCGTTTACAAAGTGAACGACAAGCTCGATCGCGCGATCGCCAAACCCGTGACCCGCGCCTACATGAAAGTCATACCACAGCCGCTGCGCACCGGAGTCAGCAATTTCTTCGCCAATCTCAATACGCCCACGGTGTTGATCAACGACGCGCTGCAGGGAAAGTTCCTTGCCGCGGCCAATGACCTGGGCCGTTTCCTGCTGAATTCCACGGTCGGTCTGGGCGGTTTGTTGGACCCTGCCACCCCGGCGGGTCTGGATCGCAATGACGAAGATTTTGGCCAAACGCTGGGCAAATGGGGTGTGCATCCCGGGCCTTTCGTGGAGATTCCGGTGCTGGGCCCATCCGATGCCCGCGATGCGCCCGGACGAGTGGTCGATGGATTCACGAATCCACAAGCGTACATCGGCAATATCGTGATCAAGTATCCCCTGTACGGCCTGTATTTGATCGACACCCGCCAGTCGCTGATGTCATTGGACGATACGTTGAAGCGCGTTTACGATCCCTACGCGTTCGTCCGCGACGCTTATCTGCAGCGGCGCGCATATCTGGTGTCGGATGGTAAGGCGAGTGACGAACCGTTGGTGGATCCGGATACCAACGAACCCGACGCGCAGCGCACCCCGAGCGCACCGGCTCCGAGTGGCTCTACGCCTCCACCGCCGACGCCTGCGCCGGACCCGTCACACTGACGGGTCGCTGACGCGCGTCAGCAAGTCTTCAACGTCGCAGAGGCGCGCAAGCTTCAGAATCTGCTCCGGGACGTTTTCGTAGCGCAATGCGCGGCGCGCGCTCTTGGCAATGCTCAACCACTCGATGAGCAGCGCCAGGCCAGAACTGTCGCTCTCGGAAACCGTGCTCAAATCGATGACCGCGGCGTGGGCCTCGCTGATCGCCGTAGCGCCAGGCTCGAGTAGTGCGCCGACCGTACTGAAGTGCAGTGCACCAGAGACTCGCGAGCGCTCGCCCTCTTGCACCTCGAAAGCGGCGCTAGTGGCTGCAGGCTGGTTCAATGCGCGCTCGCCGGCGCAGCAGCGCCGGGCCCCGCCTTGCCTTCCGTTTCGAGGCGATGAATCACCTCATCAAGCCCCTGTTGCTGAACCTCTGAACCGAAATCGGTGCGGAAGCTCTTCACGTAGGAAATGCCCTCGATAACCACGTCCCAAGCCTTCCAGCCGGCATCGGTCTTGTGCAAGGTGAAATCCACGGGCACCTTTTCCCCGGTCGCGCGCTTCACCTGCGTATGCACGGTCGCGCTGGTGGCTCCCGGGTCGCCCTTGTAAGGCAATATCACGAAACGATCGGCGGTGAAGTCCACCAGCGCGGCACCGTAGTTGCGCAGCAACGAGTGATAAAAGGCGTCGACGAAGCGCTTACGCTGATCGTCCGTGGCGCTGCGCCAATTTTGTCCCAGCACCAAACGGGCCGCATATTCGGTATCGAAATCCGGCAGCAAGACAGTGCCCACGAGATTGTCGAGCTTGGAGGGATCCTTGACGTACGTTGCGCGGTTCGCGTCCAGCTCGGTCAGCATGCGCTTGGCGGATTGTTCCACCAATTCCTGAGGGCCGAGACTGGCGGCGTTCGGCACCGGTGCAACGTCAGCTCGCGCTGCCAGCACCACCAACGAGAACATCAGGGCGGCCACGGTCAATCTAATCATTTTGCTTTCTCCGGCTTGGCATCGGGGGCTGTGGGTGTCTGTGCATCGGCTTTCGACTTCGTAAAGTTCGCCAACACCTGACCAATCAAGTTTTCCAGCACGAACGCCGACTGCGTGAAGTCTATTTGATCCTTGTCCTTCAGATAGGTATCCGCACCGCCCGCGGTCAAGCCGATGAACTTGCCCCCCAGCAAGCCCTGCGTATAGATGCTGGCGTCGCTGTCGGTCGGAATCTGATTGTAGCGCGCGTTCAAGCGCATCAGCACCACCGCCTTGTATTCCCTGGAATCGAAATCGATGCGTACCACCCGGCCGACTTCGACGCCGGACATCGACACCGGAGCGCCGACCTTAAGATCGCCGATGTTGTCGAACTTTGCGGTGACGTCATAGTGCGGCGGGCTGGAGAAGGACAGGCCACGGCTGGTGGTCTGGGTGGTGAGGTAGAACAGCGCGGCGAAACCCAGCAGTACGAATGTGCCGGTGCCAAGATTCAACGTGTGTGATTTACGCACAGCAATACCCCTACAAAAATGCCGCAGTGATGAGATAGTCCAAGAAGAGGGTCACAACCGCGGAAGTCACCACGGTGCGCGTGGTCGCGCGGCCGACGCCTTCGGCGGTCGGCGTCGCGTAGTAGCCCTCGTAAACCGCGATCAGACTGCAGGCGACGCCGAATATGCAGCTCTTGACGATGCCCTCGGTGATGTCGGACAGACCCACCGACGCGCGCATCTGCGACCAGAAGCTGCCGGCGTCGACGCGCATGACCTGCACGCCCACCAGTTGTGCGCCGTATATGCCGATGACGCTGAAAATGGCGGACAGCAACGGCATGGCGATAACGCCACCGAGAAAGCGCGGTACTACCACGCGGCGAATCGGGTCGACCGCCATCATCTCCATCGCCGACACTTGATCGGTGGCACGCATCAAGCCCAACTCCGATGCCAGGGCGGTGCCGGCTCGCCCGGCGAACAACAGCGCAGTGATCACCGGCCCCAGCTCCTTGACCAGCCCGATTGCGGCGGCTGTGCCCAACGCCTCTTCGGAACCGAAGCGCTGCAGTAATTGAAAGCCCTGCAATCCCAGCACCATGCCGACGAACAAGCCGGAAAGCATGATGATGACCAAGGACAGCGCGCCGCAGTTGTAGATCTGCTGCGATATCAGATTGAAGCGCAGGAATGCCGAGGGTGACTGAATCAACAAGCGCACCAGGAACCGCACAACGTCGCCCAAGCTCACGAGCGAGTCGATGAAGCTTTGCCATAGGTCGCGAATCATGTTGCTTACGACTCGCCGTCGCGCGACAGCAACTGCGTGAAATAATCCGTCGCCGGAAAGTGAAACGGCACGGGGCCGTCTGCCAGTCCGCCGACGAATTGCTTGACGATCTCGGATGGATTGTTTTTCAGCTCCTGCGGCGTGCCCCCGGCCACCACCTTGCCTCCCGACAGCAAGAACACGTGATCAGCCACCGTCGAGATTTCCTGCACATCGTGCGAGACCACGATGCTGGTAATGCGCAGCGCGTCGTTCAGGCGGCGAATCAAGCGCAGGATCACACCCAAGGAAATCGGATCGAGGCCGGCGAACGGTTCGTCGTAAATGAGAATCTCAGGGTCCATCACCATGGCGCGCGCCAGCGCCACACGCCGGCCCATGCCCCCTGACAGCTCGGACGGCGCGAGCTCCGCGGCGCCGCGCAATCCCACCGCTTGCAATTTGGTGAGGACCAACTGGCGAATCAATCTCTCCGGCAGATCCGTATGCTCACGCAGCGGGAAGGCGACGTTTTCGAAGACGCTCAGATCGGTGAGCAACGCGCCATTTTGAAACAGCATGCCCATGCGGCGCCGCAACGCGTACAGATCCTGACGCCGCAGCGACATGAGATTCTCGCCTGCCACCTCCAGGAAGCCGCTGTCCGCAACGACTTGTCCGGTGATCAGCCGCAACAGGGTGGTCTTTCCGGTGCCGCTGGGACCCATCACCGCCGTTACCTTGCCGCGCTCGAATTGCATGCTCAGGCCCGTGAAAATCGGGCGTCCGCCGACCGCGTAGTTCAGATCACGGATGTCGACGATGGGGGCAGGATTTTTCAATGGGGCGCATGCAGGGCGGCGACCGGAGACGGCCGCCCCGCAAAAATGGCTGTCTTAAGCAGCCGCGGATTCCATCGATGCTTTGTACGCACCGACTGAAGCCATGCCGTTGAGCTTGGCACGCTTGGTGAAGGCCTGCTGGCCCCCTTTGAGTTGCGCCGCCTTGCCGCCCCATGCTTGCAACGCATCCTCTTGCAGCGCGCGGCCGTAGCTGAAGGTCATCGGCCAGGGCAGCGGTCCGATCTCATGCATGAGACTTAAGTGCAGTGTTGCATCGGTAGGGCTTTGGCCGCCGGAAAGAAACGCGATGCCGGCAACGGCGGCCGGCACCTGCCGTTTCAGGGTCCGCACAGTGGCCTCCGCCACTTGCTGCGCACTGGCCTGCTGCGGCGATTTCTTGCCGGAGATGACCATGTTTGGTTTCAGCACCATGCACTCGAAGGAGACGCGTGCCGCGAACAGATGGGTGAATACGCTGTCCAGCACCGCATTGGTTACTTCCTCGCAGCGCTCAAGATCATGCGCCCCGTCCATCAGCACCTCCGGTTCGACGATGGGAACGATGCCGGCCTCTTGGCATAGAGCCGCATAACGCGCCAGTCCCTCGGCGTTGGCATCGATGGCATAGCGGGTGGGAATGCCGGAGGCGATATCGATCACAGCGCGCCATTTGGCGAATTTCGCCCCGAGCTTGTGGTACTCCGCCAGACGCTCGCGCAACCCGTCCAGGCCTTCCGTCATCGTTTCACCCGGAAACCCCGCCAGCGGCTTCGCACCGAGATCCACCTTGATGCCAGGCAGCATCCCGTGCTTGGCGAGATAGGCGGGAAATGGCTCCCCTTCCTTGGTTTTTTGGCGGATGGTTTCGTCATACAGGATGACTCCGCTGATGTGTTGCTGCGCACCGGCGGCGGTAAACAGCATTTCGCGATAGGCGCGGCGGTTCTCTTCCGTCGATTCCAGTTTTATCGAGTCGAAGCGCTTTTTAATGGTGCTGGTGCTCTCGTCGGCAGCCAGAATCCCCCTATTTTTTGCGACCATGGCATGGGCGATGGCGCTCAATTCTGCGGTGTTCATGCGTCAAGTTGCTCGCTGATATTTGAAGGCGTGCCGGTAAGGCTTTGCCGCTAAGGATAACAAACTCAAGCTCGATTCGCGCTCCGGGTGGACCGGCGAATCAATTAGGACTAAAATCGTCCCACATGAATGTTAGCGCGAGGATAGACCTATTATGCTGCGCATGGGAAAGCTGACGGACTACGCGACGGTGGTATTGGCAAGTCTAGCGCAAGAACCCGCCCGCCATCGTGCTGCCGCCGAACTCGCGGAGCGCACGCGCTTGAGCCGGCCCACGGTGAGCAAGGTATTGAAGGGTTTACAGCGCGCAGGGATGGTGATTTCGTCGCGCGGCGCGCAAGGCGGCTATCGCTTGGCGCGGCGCCCGGAAGAGATCACCGCGGCACAGATTTTGGATGTCTTCGAGGGTCCGATAGCCATCACTGAGTGCAGCGGCGCCGCCAGCCAGTGCGGCATAGAGCGGCAGTGTCGCGTGGGCGGTGCGTGGCAGCGGGTGAACGCCGCCATCCGACGTGCGCTCGAGGACGTCACTTTGCAGCAGTTGGCGGGCCTGGATTCGGCGGCTTTGCGAGTCGCCGAGTTGGCAGCGGAAATCCGCGTCGATCCTTAAACAGTGGAAGGTTATCGTGTCTACTAAGCCCCAAGATATGCAAGCGCTGGTCGGTGCCAAGTACCGTCACGGCTTCATCACCGATATCGAATCGGACAGTCTACCGCCAGGTTTGGACGAGGACGTGGTCAAGGCCATATCGAAGAAGAAACACGAGCCGCAGTTTCTGCTCGATTGGCGCCTCAAGGCATTCCGGCACTGGCAGACGATGCAGGAGCCCACTTGGGCGCACGTTCACTACAAACCGATCGATTATCAGGAGATCGTCTATTACTCGGCGCCGCGGCCGCCGGCCAACGCGCCGAAGAGTCTCGATGAGGTCGATCCGAAGTTGCTCGCCACCTACGAGAAACTCGGCATCCCGCTGCACGAGCGCGCGCGCCTCGCAGGGGTGGCCGTCGATGCGGTGTTCGACAGCGTTTCCGTCGCGACCACTTTCAAGGAAAAGCTCGGCAAGGCCGGCGTTATTTTTTGTTCATTTTCCGATGCGGTGCGCGATCACCCGCGGCTGGTGGAGCGCTATCTGGGAACGGTGGTCCCCACCGGCGACAATTTCTTCGCCGCGCTGAATTCCGCTGTGTTTTCCGATGGCTCGTTCGTCTACGTGCCCCCTGGCGTGCGTTGCCCGATGGAACTGTCGACCTATTTTCGCATCAACGCCGCCAAAACCGGCCAATTCGAACGTACGCTGATCATCGCCGCCGAGGGCGCCTCGGTGAGCTATCTGGAAGGCTGCACGGCGCCGATGCGGGATGAGAACCAACTGCACGCTGCGGTCGTGGAACTGGTGGCGCTCGACAACGCGCAGATCAAGTATTCGACCGTGCAGAATTGGTATCCGGGCGATGAGAAAGGCATCGGCGGAATTTTCAACTTCGTCACCAAGCGCGGCGAATGCCGTGGTCGAAATTCCAAGATCTCCTGGACCCAGGTCGAAACCGGCTCCGCCATCACGTGGAAGTATCCGAGCTGCGTGCTCAAGGGCGAGAACTCCATAGGTGAGTTCTATTCCGTCGCGGTTGCCAACAACTATCAACAAGCCGACACAGGCTCGAAGATGATTCACATCGGCAGGAATACCAAGAGCACCATCATCTCGAAGGGTATTTCCGCCGGGCATGCGGCCAATACCTATCGCGGCCTGGTCAAGATGCTGCCAAGCGCGGGCGGCGCCCGCAATTTCACCCAATGCGATTCCCTACTACTGGGCGCTGAGTGCTCGGCGCAGACATTCCCGTATATGGAGGTCAAGAATCCGACCGCCACGGTTGAACATGAGGCCAGTACCTCCAAGATAGGTGAAGACCAGTTGTTCTACTGCCTGCAGCGCGGCATTTCCCCGGAAGACGCGGTCAACATGATCGTCAGCGGCTTTTGCAAGGTGGTGTTCAAGGAGCTGCCGATGGAGTTCGCGGTCGAGGCTCAGAATTTGCTCAGCGTCAGCCTGGAAGGCGCGGTCGGCTAATCCCTTTATGAGAGACATCCACTTGCTTGAAATTACTGATTTGAGCGCTCGCGTTGCGGGCAAGGACATCTTGCGAGGCGTAAATCTTAACGTCAAGGCCGGAGAGATTCACGCCATCATGGGCCCGAATGGCTCCGGCAAGAGCACGTTGGCGCAGGTGTTGGCGGGCCGCGAGGATTATGAGGTCACGGGCGGCACTGTCACCTTCGACGGCCAGAACTTGTTCGCGCTGCGCGCCGAGGAACGGGCGCGCGCGGGTCTATTCCTAGGGTTCCAATATCCGGTCGAGATTCCGGGCGTCAACAATGTGTACCTGTTGAAAGCCGCCTTGAATGCCAAGCGCAAGGCCGCGGGCGAGCCGGAAGTCGACGCGTATGAATTCCTCACGTTGATCCGGCAGAAGATGAAATTCATGCAGATGAGCGAGTCGTTCCTGACGCGCGGTGTGAACGAGGGGTTTTCCGGCGGCGAGAAGAAACGCAACGAAGTATTGCAAATGCTGGTGCTCGAGCCGCGTCTGGCAATTCTCGACGAGACCGATTCGGGTCTCGACATCGACGCGCTCAAGATCGTCTCCAAGGGCGTGAACAGCTTGCGTGACCCGAAGCGCGCGGTGGTGCTGGTGACGCACTATCAGCGGCTGCTCGACTATGTCACTCCGGATCACGTGCATGTGTTGTCCGCGGGCCGCATCGTGAAATCCGGCGACAAGTCCCTCGCTCAAGAATTGGAGCGCCGCGGCTACGACTGGGTCGCCGAGAGCCGCGTCGCATGAGTGCCGCAGCGCACGCCACTCGCCGCGTGGTCTCGCCTGCGGTGCGCTCTTTCGAGGAGCAGTTCCTGGAAGTTCAAGGGCGCCCGATCGACTCGCTGTCGGAGTTCCGCGACCCGGCGATGCAGCGGTTCATGGCGCTCGGCCTGCCCTCCAGTCACGACGAGTCGTGGCGCTACACCAATCTGCGCAGTTTGAGCGGCATCCATTTCTCCGCTGCGCAAGACCATTCGCGCAGCGACCTGCAACCTTTCGCATCCGTATCGTTGCTCGACGGTGCGCAACGCGTCGCGACCATTTCCGTCGTCAACGGCTATCCGTGGCTGCACTCGGTGGATTCGGTCATCAATGATATCGAAGTCTCCAGCTTGAAAGAAATCGCACGTGTGGAACCGGCCAAGCTGGCGCGTTTCTTCGAGGCCCCGTCCGATGCAGATAATCGGCGTTGGGCGCTGCTCAACACCGCGCTATTCGCCGACGGTCTGTACCTGAAGATCACGAAAAAGGTGCAAACTCCGCTCGTCATCCTGCACGTCGGTATCGGCAGCGACACCGACACCATCGCCTACCCGCGCGTCATCATCGAAGCCGCGCCTGGAGCCAGCGCCACCATCATCGAGCACCACGTCGCCCAGGGCGCGCGCGCGGTCGCGGTGAACTCCAATACTCATATCGCTCTCGGCCGCGGCGCGCAGCTGGAGCACTACCGGGTATTTGCCACCGGGCCGGATGCGACGCACTTCGATTTTCTGGATGTCCGCCAGGAGCATGACAGCCGTTGCAAGCAATTCACCATTGCGCTGGGCGGCGGCATGGTGCGCGCAGACATGGACGTGCACCTGAATCAGCCCGGCGCCACGCTCGAGAGCCAGGCGTTGTTGGTTGGCTTTGAGAATCGGCATGTCGACTGCGTCAACACCGTCACGCACGCGGCGCGCGACACCACCAGCCGGCAAACGGCGCGGGCCATTGCCAGCGACACTAGCCGCGTGATCATCAACAGCAAGGTGATCGTCAACGCCGGCGCGGTGCATTCCGAATCACAGCAATCCTGCCGCGGCTTGCTTTTGTCTCAGGCGGCGGAGATCGATTCTCGGCCGCAGCTCGAAATCCATACCGACGAGGTGAAATGTGCGCATGGCGCCACCACCGGTCGGCTCGATCCGGACATGTTGTTCTATCTGCTGTCGCGCGGCCTGGACCGCAATACGGCGCAGAGCTTGTTGGTGTTCGCCTTCCTGGCCGACGTCCTCACGGGCATGTCGGTGGCCTCGGCGCGCGCCGCGATCGAAGACGCCTTGATCAATCAGATGCCGGACTCGCAACTACTGCGGAACTTTCGATGAAAAGTATCGCCCTTGCTGAAGAATCGCTCGCCTTCGACGTCGAGGCTGTGCGTCGTCAATTTCCGATCCTGTCGCGCAGCATTCGCGGCAAGCCCTTGAGCTATTTGGACAACGCCGCCTCCTCGCAGCGCCCCTCGAGCGTGATCGGCGCGGTCGACGAGTATGAGCGGCAGCACCACGCCAATATTCATCGCGGCGTACACACGCTCAGCCAGGAAGCCACGGCTTTGTACGAAAGCGCGCGCGACCGGTTAGCGCGATTCATCAACGCCCGATCGCGGGCCGAGATTATTTTCGTGCGCGGCACCACCGAGGGCATCAACCTGGTGGCACAGAGTTTCGCGCGCTCGACCCTGAAGGCGGGCGATGAGGTGCTCATCACGCACCTGGAGCATCATTCCAACATCGTACCGTGGCAGATGGTGTGCGAGCAGACCGGCGCCAAGCTCATCGTTGCGCCGATCGACTCGCGCGGCATCGTGCAGCTCGAGACGGTCACCGCGTTGATGACTGCGCGCACCAAGATCTTCGCCTGCGCGCACGTCTCCAATGCGCTGGGCACGGTGCTGCCGGTGCGACGCTTGATCGCCGCCGCCAAGAGCCGCGGCATCGTCACGCTGCTCGACGGAGCTCAAGCCGTTGCGCATTTGCCCGTGGACGTTCAGGAATTGGGGTGCGACTTCTACACGTTCTCCAGCCATAAGATGTTCGGCCCCACCGGAGTCGGCGTTTTGTACGGGCGCGAGCAACTGCTGGAGCGCATGCCGCCGTGGCAAGGCGGCGGAGAAATGATCCTCGCCGTTAGATTCGACAAGACCACCTACAACGGTCTGCCGAACAAGTTCGAGGCGGGCACACCGAACATCTCCGGCGGAATCGGTCTGGGCGCGGCGGTGGATTTCATCACGGCGTTGGATCGCGAGGCTGCGCATGCCCACGAGCGCGCCCTGCTCGACTATGCCACGCGGATATTGACCGCCGTCCCGGGCCTTACCATCGTCGGTACCGCCCCGGATAAAGCCAGTCTGGTGTCCTTCACCGTAGCGGGCGTGCATCCGCACGATCTCGGCACGATTCTGGACGAGGACGGCGTCGCGGTGCGCACCGGCCATCATTGCGCCATGCCGGTCATGGACTACTTCAAGGTGCCGGCCACCGCTCGCGCATCGTTTGCCATCTACAACACCTTCGAGGAAATCGACAGGCTTGCGGCGGGCATCGAGCGCGCGCGCAAGATATTCTCCTAGAGGCGGTCATGGAACTGAATGACCTATACCGCGACGTGATCCTCGACCATAACCGTAGGCCGCGGAACTTCGGCGGCTTGGAGCCGGCGGATGCCAGCGCTGAAGGGTTTAATCCGATGTGCGGCGACCGGCTGACGCTGCGCCTGCAGATGGCCGACGATAAGATCGGCGAGATTCGCTTTGAAGGCCAGGGCTGCGCCATTTCCACGGCCTCAGCCTCGTTGATGACGGAAGCCGTGAAGGGCAAAACTGCGGCGCAAGCTTTGCAGCTGTTCGAGCGCGTGCACTCCATGTTGACGGAGGATGCGGCCGGCGTGCCGGGGGCCGGCCAACCGGCGGCCGGCGTACCGGGGGCGGGCCTACCCGCGGCCGAGGCCCATGAAGACTTGGGAAAACTGGCGGCACTATCGGGAGTCAAGGAATATCCGGCGCGGGTCAAATGCGCCAGCCTCTGTTGGCACACGCTGGCCTCCGCCTTGCAAACCAGGGCCGGCGGCCCTGCGGCGGCGTTACCCAGCGTGTCCACGGAATGAGTCGCTGACCAATGCCCGGCTACGAAAATGAAGCCGTCGTCGTGCAGCGCGACGTCAAAGCGGTTGCCATCCCCGCCGGCGCCGAGGTCAACCTCAAATTGGGCTCGGTGGGCTACATCACGCAGGCGCTCGGCGGCAGCTTTACCGTTTACATCGACGGAAACTTGTTCCGCATCGCCGGGCACGACGCCGATGCCATCGGAAAAAGCGCGGCCAAGTCGCCGCAAATTCCCCCCGGAGCTTCCGAGGAAGACATCAAGAATGTCATTTGGGAGCAACTGAAGACTTGCTACGACCCTGAGATTCCCGTCAATATCGTCGATCTGGGTCTGGTCTACGAGTGCGACGTGAGCAGGAACGAAGACGCGACTCGCACGGTCGACATCAAGATGACGCTCACCGCCCCCGGCTGCGGCATGGGCGAAGTGCTGGTCGCGGACGTGCGCGACAAGGTGCAGATGGTGCCAACCGTAGCGCAGGCGAATGTAGAATTGGTGTTCGATCCGCCGTGGAATCAAACCATGATGTCGGACGAAGCGCGGTTGCAGACGGGCATGATGTAGGCGGCGAGGGTTAACGCGTGAAATGGATCGATGCAGGTCTCACCGCGAGTTTGCTCGACGGACAAGCCGTCTCAATTCCCGCGGGCAGACGCATGATCGCGGTGGTGCGCAGCGGCACGGCGTACTACGCAATAGAGGATATCTGCACCCATGATGGCGCACCGTTGACGGGCGGCGAAATCGAGGGCACTGAGATCATATGCCCACGCCATGGCGCGCACTTCTGTCTGCGTACCGGAGAAGCGCTGACGCCCCCCGCGTATGAGCCGGTGCGCGTCTATGAAACCAAGATCGAGGCTGGGCACTTGTGGGTCCACGCAGACTAACGCTGCTGCGCCATGCTCAAGCGCAGCCCATCGATTCTTGCGCCGAGGATTTCGAGCGCGAGTTGACCCGTCGCGGGATAATCGAGGCCCAGGAAATTGCGGATCGCATGCTGCAGCGTAATCTGATCCCCGATTTGATCCTGGTGAGTCCCGCGGAGCGCGCATGGTCGACAGCGGAAATCGTGGCCGCGGCGTGTGAGCTGGACGCGAAACAAATTCAGGGCGCGCGCGAATTGTACTTGGCGACCCCCGAAGCCGCGTGGCGGGTGCTGGCGCACCGCGCCGGTTCCTTGAAGCACATCATGATCTGCGGCCACAACCCAGGTCTGAGTCAGATCGCCAGCCGCCTAGGGCCCAAACCGCAAAACCGTGAGCTGCCTACGGGGGGCATCGCCACCGCGGTTTGGCATCACGCGGATTGGGCTACAGTGCAGCCGGAGACCGCCGAGAGCTGCGAACTCGACGACCCGGAAGGCTCGGCGGAGACCTAGCGCCGAACATCGGCTGTTTGCGTGCGGCTTTGTATGTTGTCAGGCGCCGCACGATCGACGCATCCGCGGGGATTGGTGGTGAGTTCGCTAGCTTTGATCCCGTTGCAGCTTCATTAGGCGACGCCGGTCACGTTTATCGGGGCGCCCCTCCGGACGCGGCCTGGAAACCTGTGCCAGGCGCTGCTGTTCACGCAATTGCATGCGACGCTGTGCACTTTGCGAGGTCTCGGCATAGTGCGTTTGCGCCTCTGCGGCCGGTCCGCGCCGCAAGGGCAGCCCTAGCACTTCGAACTCGGCGACGATTCCTTGCAGTGCCAGGCTCACCAGATCACCGCTGCGCACCCGATGCGCAGGCTTGACGCGCTCGCCATTCAGGTGCGCCTTGCCACCCTGAATGGCTGCCGTTGCCAAGCTGCGTGTTTTGTAAAATCGCACGTGCCACAGCCACCTATCGAGGCGGTGGGAATCGGCACTGGCTTCGGCTGTCATGCGTATAATGATGCCATGCAGGCAAATGAGTTCCGCGAGCGGTTGATGCGGGATACGCAGGCTCTCGAAGCCGCCGGGCTCTTGAAGCGGGAACGCATCATCGGTTCGGCACAAGGCGCCGTCGTCACTCTCGTCGATGGGCGCGACATGATCAATCTGTGCGCCAACAATTACCTGGGATTGGCGAATCATCCACAGGTGGTCGCCGCTGCGCATGAGGCCCTCGCGCGCTATGGCTACGGCGTTGCCTCGGTGCGTTTCATCTGCGGCACGCAGAGCGTGCACCGCGAACTCGAGCAGCGCTTGAGCGCCTATTTGTGGACCGAGGATGCGATCCTCTATTCATCGTGTTTCGACGCCAATGGCGGCCTGTTCGAAACCCTGCTCGATGAGAATGACGCCGTGATCAGCGATACGTTGAATCATGCCAGCATCATCGACGGCATTCGACTGTGCAAGGCACGGCGGCTGCGTTACGCGAACAACGATCTCGACGAACTCGAACAAGCCCTGAAGGATTCGCAAGGTTCGCGGGTGCGCTTGATCGCGACCGACGGCGTGTTTTCGATGGACGGCAGCATCGCCCGCCTGCGGGAAATCTGCGATCTGGCTGAACGCTACGCTGCGCTGGTGATGGTGGATGATTCGCACGCCACCGGCTTCATCGGCAATCTGGGCAGAGGATCGCATGAACTGCGCGGCGTCATCGGTAGGGTCGACATCCTGACCGGTACGCTCGGCAAGGCCCTGGGCGGCGCCAGCGGCGGCTACGTCGCGGCACGCAGGGAGATCGTCGCATGGCTGCGGCAGCGCTCGCGGCCGTATCTCTTCTCCAACAGTATGGCGCCCCCGGTCGCGGCCGCGAGCATCACGGTGTTGGAGCTGTTGGAGAACTCGCCGCATTTGCGCGAGAAGTTGCACGCCAATGCCAGTTACTTCCGCAAGGGTATGCAGAGCCTGGGTTTCAATTTGATCCCGGGCGAGCACCCCATCATTCCCGTGATGCTGGGCGATGCGCCGCTGGCAGTGCGCCTGGCCGAGCGCATGCAGGAACAGGGCGTCTACGTGGTCGCCTTCGCGTTTCCTGTGGTGCCCCATGGAAAAGCGCGAATTCGCACGCAAATGAATGCAGCGCACAGTCGCGAACAACTTGACCAGGTAATCTCGGCTTTTGCTCGATCCGGGCGCGAGCTCGGCATCATTCAGTAGACAGGCCCCAGAGACGAATCATGAAAGCATTGGTCAAGGCACGCGCGGAACCCGGCATCTGGATGCAGGACGTCCCGGAACCGAAGGTCGGCCACAACGATGTGCTCATCAAGGTGCACCGTTCGGCGATCTGCGGCACCGATATGCATATCTACAATTGGGACGCGTGGGCGCAGAAAAGCGTTCCGGTGCCGATGGCCGTGGGACATGAGTACGCCGGCGAGATCGTGGAAATCGGCAGCGAAGTCTACGGCTTCAAGGTGGGCGACCGGGTCTCCGGCGAGGGTCACATCACGTGCGGGCACTGCCGCAACTGCCGCGCCGGGCGGCGCCATCTGTGCCGCAATACCGCGGGAGTCGGCGTCAATCGGCCGGGAGCGTTCGCCGAATACCTAACGATACCGGCTGCCAATGTATTCGCCCTGCCGGCGGCCATCGATGATGAGATCGCCTCGATCCTGGATCCTTTGGGGAATGCCACGCACACTGCGCTGGCGTTCGACCTGGTTGGAGAGGACGTTTTGATCACGGGCGCCGGCCCGATCGGCATCATGGCGGTCGCGATCGCGCGGCATTGCGGAGCGCGTCACGTGGTCATTACCGACGTGAATGACTACCGGCTGCAATTGGCGGCCAAGATGGGCGCGTCGCGCGCCTTGAACGTCGCGCGCGCCTCGTTGGACGATGCCATTCGCGACCTCGGCATGGAGGAAGGTTTCGACGTGGGATTCGAGATGTCGGGCAATCCCAGCGCGTTTCGCGAAATGTTGCGCACCATGAATCATGGCGGCAGCATTTCGATGCTGGGAATTCCGTCCGGCGACACCGCGATCGATTGGAACCAGGTTATTTTCAAGGGCCTCGTCATCAAAGGCATCTACGGCCGTGAGATGTTCGAGACCTGGTACAAAATGTCCAGCATGCTGCAAAGCGGCCTGAACGTGCGTCCCGTGATCACGCATCGGCTGGGAGTGCGCGACTACCTCGAGGGATTTGAGATCATGAATTCCGGCCAATCCGGAAAAATCACGCTCGACTGGGCGAACCTATAATTTATTTTATGGGCGCGGCCGCGCCGCGCCGATGGCGCCGGGATCCTTGCACCAGCAATAGCTGACCAAGCCGCGCGGGTCGTTGAGTTTTGCGACCGTGCGCAACTCCTCCAAGTAAGGGTCCAAGGCCCGCTGCAGTTCGTTGGGCGGCGCAATGATTCCCATTTTGACAGCGAGGGAACCGATTTGCCCGCGCAACTGCATCAACAGTTCCTCGCGTAGATTGAACGACGGTTCGATGTAGTCGACATCGTAGTCCGGGCCCAGCTCGGCCAGTTTCGCAGCCGCGTCCGTGGCATCCTTCAATCCGCCCAGATGATCCACCAAGCCGAGACGCTGGGCGTCGAGGCCCGCCCAAACGCGGCCCTGGGCGACCTTGTCGATTTCCTCGACGGATTTTTTGCGGCCATCGGCCACGCGGTGCAGAAATTGCGAGTAGGCATGATCGACACCCGCTTGCAGCATTTGCTTGGTTGCGGGACTCAAGGCGCGGTCGATGCGCAATCCGCCGGCCAGCGGCGTGGTGGCGATGCCATCGACAGTCACGCCGAGCTTTTCAAGCGTATGCTCGAAGGTCGCGATGTACGAAAATACGCCGATCGAACCGGTGAGCGTGGTGGGGCTGGCAAATATCTGATTGGCCGCGGCGGATATGTAGTAGCCGCCCGATGCCGCATAAGTGCTCATCGACACCACCACTGGCTTGCCCGCGCTGCGCAGGCCTTGCACCTCGCGCAGAATTTTTTCGGCCGCGAACTCGCTGCCGCCAGGACTATCCACGCGCAGTACCACGGCTTTCACCGAACTGTCGAAACGCGCTTGGCGCAGCAAGTCCGAAGTGCTTTCTCCGCCGATGGAACCGGAGGGCTGGTGGCCATCCAGAATATCGCCCGAGGCGACCACGATCCCTACCTTTGCGTCCGACTTCGACTTGAGCGGATGCTTGGAGCGAACCGCCGTCAGATACTGCAGCATGCCGATGGAATTGAAGGAGTGATTGTCCTCGTCCTCGCCGACCAAGGTCTTCAGCTCATCGGCTACCTGCCGGCGGCTCTTCAGCGCCGTGACCAGGCCGCGCTGCAGCGCCAATTTTGCGGCATCGCCATTCGCGGCGAGCAGCGCACCCGGCTGCTCGGCAATGTATTGGTTGAGCGCGCCCGGCGGCAGCGAACGGGCGCGCGCCACATCCTGCGTATAGGCGTTCCACAACACTTGCAGCCAGGCCGCTGCCTCTTCCTTGTCGCTCGGCGCCATATCGCTGCGCGAATACTGGTCCGTATAGCTCTTGAACGTGCCGGCGCGGAATATGTTGAAGTCGACGCCCAGTTTCTGGATACCGTCCTTGAAAAACATGCGGTAGTAGCTGAACCCATCCAGATCGACGCTGCCCATCGGATCCAGGTACACCTCACCGGCTTGGGCGGCCAGGTAATATTGCGGCTGATCGAGCGAATCCGCTGCCGCCACCACGCGTTTGCCCGAGGCGCGAAAATCGCGGATTGCCGCACCGATCTCCTGCAGCTTCGACAGGCCGGATGCATTCATGGCATCCACGTCGAGCACGATCAACTTGATGCGCTGGTCGGTCTTCGCGGCCGCGATCGCGTCGATGACATCCTTCAGCAGTGTTTCGGAAGCCGTGTTGCCCGAAGCTTCGCCGACCGCGCGCCGCAGCGGGTCGATGGCCAACTGCTCCACCAGGTCGCCTTCCGGCGCAATCACCAACGCGGCGGAGCGCGGCACGGACGGGATCGAGCTATGCAGCGCCGCGAGAATGAATCCGAAGATGACCAGCATCAGAATCAGATGCAGCACCCTGCGGAGCCCCTCGAGGAGGGTCCAGACAAGATCAAAGAAGCGCCTCATGCCGGAGCCGACGCTCATGCTCTTGCTCAGATCTTTTCGTCGATTCGAGCCGCCTTGCCGGACAGATCGCGCAAGTAGTACAGCTTGGCGCGGCGCACGGCGCCGCGGCGTTTGACGCTGACCTCGCTGATCGAGGGACTAAAGGTCTGGAAGACACGCTCGACGCCTTCGCCGTGAGAAATCTTGCGCACCGTGAAGGAGGAATTCAGGCCGCGATTCTTCTTGGCGATCACCACACCTTCGTAGGCCTGTACGCGCTCACGATCACCCTCGACGACCTTCACTTGAACGACGACGGTGTCGCCAGGATTGAAATCCGGCAGTTTGCGCGTTGCGCGCTCACCGTTCAGTTCTTGGATGATCTTGTTCATTGCTATTGCCTCGCACGTTCAATCTTGAATTCTTCCAACAATTCTCTTTCTTCGTCGTTCATGCCGCGTCGCTCGAGCAACTCCGGCCGTTGCAGCCAGGTGCGCCCGAGTGCCTGGCGCAACCGCCAGCGACGTATCGCCTCGTGATCGCCCGAGGCCAGCACCGTCGGCACCTCGCGTCCATCGATCAGCGCCGGCCGCGTGTAATGCGGCCAATCCAGCAGATCGTCGCTGAAGGACTCCTGCAGCGCAGATTCCGAACTTCCCAACGTGCCGGGCATCAGCCGCGCAATAGCATCGATCACCACCAGAGCCGGCAACTCTCCGCCCGACAACACATAATCACCGATCGACCACTGCTCATCGATCTCGGACTCGATGAAACGCTCATCGACACCCTCGTATCGGCCTGCCACCAACACCAGCCCCGGTTGCCAGCACACCTCGCGTGCCACCGACTGCTCGAATTTGCGGCCAGCAGCGCCCAGGTACACGCGGCGGCAGCCTGGCGCCAAGGATGCCGCCGCGCCGCGTACCGCGTCGCGCAACGGCTCGATCTTCATCACCATGCCCGGTCCGCCGCCGTACGGCCGATCATCGACGGTGCGATGCACATCGGCGGTGTACTCGCGCGGATCGAAGCACTCCACCGCGAAAATCCCGCGTTGCAGGGCCCGGCCCACGACGCCAACCTTGAGCGCATCGCGAATCAACTGCGGAAACAAGGTCACCACCGCAATTCGCATGGGCCTTCAATCCGCCGCCGCGTCCCAATCCACGACCACTCGGCGCGCCGCCAAATCAACTCGCCGCACGTGCCGCGGTACCGCCGGCACCCAATATTCGCGATCGCCGCGCACCACCATCAGCACCTGCGCCGCGCTCTCCACAAAATGCTGCACCACACCCAAGCCGATCCCGTCCAGGTTGACGACGTCGCAACCAATCAGATCGGCTCGATAAAACTCCTTGTCGTCCTTATGCGGCAATTCAGCCCGCGGTACGCTGATTTGCGCACCCCGCAACGCCGCCGCCTGGTCCCTATCCTCGATGCCCGCCAGCTTGGCGGTGGGAACCCCGCCGCTACGCCCCCGCTCCTCGATGCGGAATTCCACCCAAGCCCCATCACGCCCAATATTTAAGCTGCGGTGCTCCAGCAACCGTTCGGGGGGATTCGTGTGTGATCTAAGCTTGACCCATCCTCGGACGCCAAATGGCGCTCCCACAAAACCTACATGGATGAGCGCCGATGAATCGCCGCTCATGGCGCCCTCGTTGCCTTAGGCGGCCTGCTTGCGGAAGCTGGTGAGGAGAAACTTGACGCGATCCGACATATGCGCGCCCTGCTTCAGCCAATGCTCGATGCGGGCCACGTTCAGGCGCAATTTAACTTCCGCGCCGCGCGCCACGGGATTGAACAACCCGACGCTCTCCAGGCTCGTGCCGCCTTGCCGCTTGCGGCTGTCGGTCACAACGACGTGATAAAAGGGCGTTTTCTTGCCGCCACGCCGGGTCAAACGGATCGTCACCATCTTTGGACTACCTTGCAATGCTTAGCCGCTAATTGTAATGACAATCAGGGGGTCAGGGCAACAGATAGATGGTGCCGGGTCGCCAGTGTTTGCCGTCGTTATCGCGGTGTTGCCCGGCAATTCACACCAAGGCCAGGGGTGCGGGGAAGAAGGACGGCTACTGCGCCTTTCTCCTCGTTGCCGTCCTACTTCCCCGCACCCGTAGCATTAGTGAAACCCCGGCGGCATCCGCCCCGCCATACCGCGCATCATGTTCTTCAGCATGCCGCCCTTGAACATCTTTTTCATGGTCTTCTGCATGTGGTCGAACTGCTTGAGCAGGCGGTTTACCTCCGGCAGGGGTACGCCTGCACCGGCAGCGATGCGCCGTTTGCGCGAATTATCGATGATTTCGGGACGGCGCCGCTCGCGCGGCGTCATCGAGTCGATGATGCCCATTTGACGCTTCAAATTCTTGGCATTGACCGTGCCTGCGGCGGCCGCGGCATTGGCCTGCAAATGGGACGGCAGTTTGTCCAGCAGCGCGGACATACCGCCCATGTTCTGCAGTTGGGTGAGCTGATCGCGCAGATCCGACAGGTCGAAGGACTTCCCCTTGCTGATCTTCTTGGCGAGTTTCTCCGCCTTGTCCTGATCGGCCTGGTCTCGAACCTGCTCGACCAGCGACAACACATCACCCATGCCGAGAATGCGCGAGGCGATACGCTCCGGCTGGAACAGTTCCAATGCCTCGGTTTTCTCGCCGGTACCGACGAACAGAATCGGCTTGCCGGTAACTTGGCGCACCGACAATGCAGCGCCGCCGCGCGCATCGCCATCGGCCTTGGTGAGAATCACGCCGGTCAGACTCAGCGCCTCGTTGAAGGCCTTGGCGGCGTTGACCGCGTCCTGGCCCGCCATGCTGTCGACCACGAAGAGACGTTCGTGCGGCCGGATGGCGCTTTCCAGTTCCTTGACCTCCGTCATCATCTCGGCGTCGACGTGCAGCCGGCCCGCGGTATCGAGCAGCAAGACATCGTAGGCTTGCAGCGTCGCTTCGGTCAGCGCGCGCTTCGCGATCGTCACCGGCGCTTCGCTCGCGTCAGCCGGCGTGAAACCAGCGCCCACCTGTAGCGCCAGCGTCTGCAGCTGCAGGATTGCCGCCGGCCGATACACATCGGTGCTGACCATCAGCACCCGTTTGTTCTGCTTTTCGATCAGCCAGCGTGCAAGCTTGCCGGCGCTTGTGGTTTTACCGGCGCCTTGCAGCCCGGCCAGCAGCACCACCACGGGACGCTGCGCGCGCAAGTTGAGGCCCGTACTCGCCTCGCCCATGAGGCTCGTCAGCTCATCATGCACCACCTTGACGAAGGCCTGACCGGGGGTAAGGCTTTTGGCGACTTCCGCCCCGATGGCACGTGCCTTGACGGCATCGGTGAAGGATTTGACCACGGGCAACGCCACGTCGGCATCCAGCAGCGCGAGACGCACTTCGCGCACCGTATCGGCGATATTGTCGTCGCTCAAGTGGCCGCGGCCCGATAAGGACTTCAGCGCGGCGGAAAGACTGGAAGTAAGTCGGTCGAACATAGTGAGGCTATTATACTTGTGTCATCATCGCAGCGTAATCCAGTAGGCCAGCCGTGATTCTCGCCCTTACCTTGTTCTTGCTCTACACCGCCAGCGCCTGGGCCATGCTGCGCAGTGTGAGCAATCGGCGCCTGGAGCCCCTCGCATGGGCGCTGATCCTGACGGCCATCGTCGGCCACAGCGATGCCATCGTGCACACCACGCGACTGCATGGCGCGTTCTCCATCGGCCTGCTAGAGGCCATCTCGTTGCTGGCGTGGACCCTGGCGGTGCTGGCCTGCCTCGTCTCCATCGACCGTCAGAATCGCGTGCTCGGGGCGATCTTGATGGCGAGCGCCGCACTTGGTTCGACCATGACGGGCTTCGGGCAAACCTACACTGAAGCTTCGGCTGGAGGCTGGGAGTTGAGCGCGCACATCCTGTTGTCGATGGCGGCCGCCGCGTTATTGTTTGCCGCCGCGGTGTCGGCGTTGCTGCTGGTGTTCCTCGAGCGCCGCTTGCGCAGCCGCCGCCTCGCCGATCTGCCGAGCGCCTTGCCGCCGCTCGACGTCCTGGAGCGCGTCATGTTCCGGCTGATCGGCGCCGGCTTCGCTTTCCTGACACTGGCTTTGTTTACGGGCTTCGTGTTCGTCACCAATCTGTTCACGCAGTTGCTGCTGCAGAAAACCGTGTTGTCGTTGATTGCGTGGCTGTTGTTCGGGGTGCTGTTGATCGGGCGCGTGCGTTTCGGATGGCGCGGACGTTCCGCCGTGCAATGGACCTTGAGCGGCTTCGCAGTATTGGCGGTTGCCTACTTTGGATCGAAGTTCATACTGGAATATCTGTATGGCGAGCATTGGGGCTGACCGCCCGCGCGAATGCCACAAATTTCCTTAGGCGCCTTGTTCGCCGCGCTGGCGGGGTTGCTGATCCTCGCGGGTTTTTTCGCCGGCAGCGAAACGGCCTTGATGCGTTTGAATCGCTATCGCCTGCGCCACCGAGCCAGCGAAGGGCATCGTGGTTCGCGCCTGGCGGAGGCGCTGCTCGCGCGGCCGGACCGGCTCATCGGCTTGATCCTGTTTCTCAGCACCATCGTCAACGTGGTGACGCCGATGCTGGTGGGGTTCATCGCTCTGCGGCTTGGCGGCGAGTTCCTGATCGCATTCGGCGCCTTGATACTGGCGCTGGTGCTGCTGATTTTTTGCGAAGTCGCGCCTAAAACCTTCGGCGCGCTGCACCCGGAACGGCTGGCATTGCCCGCGGCATACATCTACACGCCGCTCATGCTCCTGTTGTACCCCTTCGTATGGGCCACCAACTTGCTGGCCAACGGAGTGCTGCGGCTGTTCGGCGTGGCACGCGAGCAGGCCGTGCATTCGCTCAGCAGCGAGGAGCTGCGTACTGTTGTCGAGGAAGCGGGCGCGATGATTCCACGTCGCCATCAGCAGATGCTGGTAAGCATTCTCGATCTGGAGAATGCCACGGTGGAGGACATCATGGTGCCGCGCAACGAGATCGTCGGCATCGACGTCGATGACGATTGGGATCGCATACTGGAACAGCTGCGTCAGATCCAGCACACCCGCCTGCCGGTGTACGAGGGCGACATCGACCGCATCATCGGGGTACTGCACATGAAGCAGGTCGTGCGCGAGCTTGCCCGCGGGCGATTCGATCGCGACGCCATGATTCAAGCAGCACGCGCACGGGACCCCTACTTCGTTCCCTCGGGCACCGGGCTCAACACACAGCTGCTCAACTTTCAACGCAGCAAGCGCCGTCTGGCCTTCGTCGTCGATGAATACGGCGACATCCAAGGGCTGGTCACAATCGAGGACATACTCGAGGAAATCGTCGGCGAATTCACTACCGATCCGGCGACCATGATGCACAAGGACGTGCATGCGGAGGCTGACGGCAGCTTCGTCGCCAACGCTTCGGCGACGATCCGCGCGCTGAATCGATCCATGCGCTGGAATCTTCCGGCGGACGGCCCGAAGACGTTGAATGGCGTGATCGTCGAATTTCTGGAGACGATTCCTGAGCCCGGCACCACGCTCAAGCTGGCCGATTACACGCTCGAAGTGCTGCAGACCGCAGACAATGCCATCAAGACGGTGCGAGTGCGGCCGCCGGCGCCCACTCAGCCCTAGGCACTTGCGCGGGCTCAGTGATTTTGGGCGGTTCGCTGGCTAGGGCGAGGGGCAGACAGAGGGGAACGCCTCGAGCGCATCGCGCAGCCGGGTGACGCCACGCACTTGCATGCCGTCCGGCAAGCGCTTCGGCACATTGGCCTCCGGCACCACGGCGAGCTTGAAGCCGTGCTTGGCCGCCTCGCGCAGGCGTTCCTCCCCGAATGGCACCGGCCTGATCTCGCCGGCCAGACCTATCTCGCCGAATGCGATCAACGAGTTCGGTACCGGCGTGTCCAACAAGCTGGAACGCGCCGCCAGCACGATGGCCAAATCGCCGGCGGTCTCTGCCATGCGCACACCGCCGACCACGTTGGCGAATACATCCTGGCCGTGCAGCATCAGCGCCGCGTGGCGATGCGCGACCGCCAGCAGCATCGTCAGGCGGTTGCCGTCTATGCCCACCGCTACGCGCCGCGGGTTCGCACCCGCGCTGGCGTCGGCCAGCACCTGAACCTCGATCAATAGCGATCGGGTGCCCTCGCGCATCACCGTTATTACGCTGCCGGATACCGGCTGGTCGTGCCGCGACAGGAAGATGGCGGACGGATTCGTCACTTCGCGCAGCCCCTGCTCGACCATGGCGAACACGCCGATTTCGTTGGCCGCCCCGAAGCGATTCTTCACCGACCGCAGCACGCGATAACGGCTGCCGGTATCGCTTTCGAAGTACAGCACCGTGTCGACCATGTGCTCCAAGACCCGAGGCCCCGCAATTTGGCCATCCTTGGTCACATGCCCCACGAGCAGCACGGCGGTACCGCTAGCCTTGGCGAAGCGCACCAATTCTGCCGCCGATTCGCGCAGCTGCGAGACCGCTCCAGGAGCGGCCTCGATACCATCGCAGCGCATGGTCTGTATGGAATCCACGATGAGGACCCGCGCCGCGAGCGTTATGGCAACGCGCACGATTTCTTGCACACTGGTCTCGGCGATCAGCCCGGCGGTGGCGCTCTGCAGACCCAAACGGCGCGCACGCAACGCGACCTGCTTGAGAGACTCCTCGCCCGTGGCATAGAGCACCGGACCTAAGTCGTTGAGGGCCGCGGCAGCCTGCAGCATGAGGGTGGATTTGCCGATGCCAGGATCGCCGCCGATCAAACTCACCGACCCGGGTACCAAGCCGCCGCCCAGGACCCGATCCAGTTCGCCCGAACCGGTGGTCAATCGCGGCATTTCCTCGATAGCCTGCGTGGCCAAGGTGGTGGCAAGCGCCCCGTCGCCGCTGCGTGGCAAGGCACCAAAACCAGATTTGGGCTGCACTTTTTCAGCGACCAGGGTATTCCACTCGCCGCATGCGGCGCACTGCCCCTGCCATTTAGGCGAAGCCGCTCCACAGTTCTGGCAGATATATGCCTCTTTGGGCTTCGCCATTGGCTTCCTTCCAGTCGATTTGTGAGCTTAGCATTGCCGTTACGTCGGCCCGATCACCTATACTGCCGGGCTTTCTAGTTTCGGATTATGTTTACTGCATGAGAAAATTCGGGCTGATTGCTGCGATTGGGGATTTCTGGGCACGCTTGGGCGGCACGAGTGCGGACGTGCCCGGCCCTGGCCCGTCCTCGATCCCGGGCACCGAAACCGCTCGTCTCCTCGATAACTTCGAGCAGCGTTTCGCCGAATTGAAAGGACGCAAACCGACGGCGACCGTATTGGGCGATCTTTACACATTGGGCGCGCAACTCGAGCAACGCGGCAGAGTGCCGCAAGCCACGGCGGTGTATCGCCACCTGGCGCGCTTCGACAATACCTACCGAGACGTCTCCACGCGACTGAAGCGACTGATGGACTCCGACCGCAATAAACCGAAGGCGCCACCACCATCCCAAGCGTCGGCAGCAGCAAAATCCTTGAGCGTTGCCGCGGTCAGGGCGCCGCCGGACTTGACTCCCACCTCCGATAAGACACTGTCAGCCGCACCGTCAAAAGCTGCCCCGGCGGGTGTTCAGCCGGAACGTCTCGGACGCTATGTACTGGAGCGTGAAATCGGCCGCGGCGCGATGGGCACCGTCTACCTCGGGCGCGATACCGCCATCAATCGCTTGGTGGCCATCAAGGCCATTCCCTTGGCGAGCGAATTCAGCGATGCCGAGCTGGTCGAAGCGCGCGCACGTTTTTTTCGCGAGGCCGAAACGGCGGGCCGCCTCAATCACCCAAATATCGTTACCATCTATGATGTCGGCGAGGAACGCGGCTTGGCGTACATCGCCATGGAATATCTCAAGGGACATCACTTGAGCGATTACGCCAGATCGAATAATTTGCTCGAGCCGCGCAAAGTCTTGGACTTGACCGGGCGAACTGCCGCGGCGTTAGGCTTCGCGCACAAACAACAAGTGGTACATCGCGATATCAAACCCGCCAATATCATGTTCGACTCCGCGACGGATGTCTTGAAGATCACTGATTTCGGCATCGCACGACTCAGCGGTGCGGGTAGTACTCGCACCGGCATCGTGCTGGGCACACCCTCGTTCATGTCCCCCGAGCAGCTCGAGGGACGAACTGTGACAGGTCACTCGGACTTGTTTTCGTTGGGTGTTAGCCTATTTCAGTTATTGACCGGCCAGCTGCCGTTCACCGCCGATTCGATGACCGGCCTCATGCAACAAATCGCTGAAGCGCCGCATCCGCCGTTGCGGGCATTTCGACCCGATTTACCCGCCTGCGTCGAGAGTGTGATCGATCGTGCGCTGGCGAAAAATCCTGATGATCGGTACGACTCAGGTGCCCAAATGGCTGCGGCTTTGGATGACTGTCGGTCGAGAATACCGAGCGGAATGCCATGATCGGATTCAAATGAAACTGACGAGCTTGAGGGGGAAAATCGCCAGCGTTGCGCTCACCGATACCGGCAAGGTGCGGGAACACAACGAAGACATGATAGGCACCGAAGCCGATATCGGCCTGTTCGTGCTCGCGGATGGCATGGGCGGCTACAACGCGGGAGAAGTCGCCAGCGGCATCGCCGTCAAGACCATCATCAATCTGGTGCGCGACAGCATCGTGCGCGAAGATCTGGGGGTCAAAGATCCGGAATCCGGCTTGACCCGACCCAGCATCATCCTGCGGGATGCGATCCACCGCGCCAACAAGATCATCTATCACACCTCGAAGACCCAACCCCAGTGCGAGGGGATGGGCACTACGGTGGTGGCCTGCCTGTTTCACGACAACAAAATGTCCATCGCTCACGTGGGCGATTCGAGGCTTTACCGGCTGCGCGACAACCGTTTCGAACAGATGACCCTGGACCACTCGCTGCTGCAGGAACTGGTGGACCGGGGGTTCTATTCCCAGCAGGAAGCGCAACGCGCGACCAACAAGAATTATGTTACACGGGCTCTCGGTGTAGAGCAGAATGTGGAGGTTGAGATCCACGAGCAGCCGGTGCAGAAAAGTGACTACTACGTCCTGTGTTCCGACGGTCTGTCGGACATGATTGAAGATGAGGATATTCATTTAACAATCAGCACCTTTAGTGCTAATCTTGACACTGTTGCTAAGCAGCTGATCCAGCTGTCGAACGATAACGGCGGCCGGGATAATGTATCTGTGATCATGGCGCATGTGGAGGAGCCGTTCCCGGCACAGCGGCGTATATTTGACAAAATCTTGGGATGGTTCGGGTAAGCGTATGGAGACTGCATGGCACGTCTGATGCTCAGCTTGGATGGTCAGATCCTCGCGGAATACAATATGAACAAGGAGCGCTACACGATTGGGCGCCTACCTGACAACGATATTCGCATCGACAATCCGGCCGTCAGCGGCCACCATTCCCTCATCATCAATATCCTGAACGACTCGTTTCTCGAGGATTTGAACAGCACCAACGGCACCTACGTCAACGGCAAGCTGATCAAGAAACACGCCATGCAGCACGGCGACGTCATCACCGTCGGGCATCACCAATTGCGCTTCGTCGACAGCCAGGACGGCGAGGCTGAGCAGGACGAGTTCGAAAAGACCATGGTCATCACCCCGAGCACTCAGGGTGAAGACCGCATAAGGCGCGTCAGCGCCGCGGTGGACCAGGCTGCCAAAGCGCAACCTAAGCGTCCCGGCGTGCCGGAGAATGCCACGGCGCTGCCGAAGGCAAAGCTCCAGGTATTGAGCGGTGCATTCGCGGGCCGCGAGTTGGAACTGACGAAGGCGCTCACCACTCTGGGCCGCCCTGGCGTGCAGGTGGCTGCCATCACGCGCCGTGCCGAGGGCTACTTCATCGTACATGTGGACAGCGGCAAGGAAAACGACTTCCCGCAGGTCAATGGCGTTCCCATCGGACCGCAGGCGCGTCGCCTGAACGACAACGATGTGGTGCAGTTGGCGGGCGTGAAGATGGGGTTCTTCGAAAGCTAAAGATCTGCGCTACGGCGCGATGCCGTAGCGTTGATACCTCTCCGGCAGTTGCGGAGCGATCAGCTTCGCCGCCTCGACATCCGCAGCACTCTCCTTGGCCAGGTGCTTGCGAGATTCCGCCACGCCGCGGCAATACAGCGCTCCTGCAGCCTCGCGCTGAAGCTTCAAGGCGCCATTGAAGTCCGCGATCGCCTTGTCGTAATTGCCCTGACGCAGATACACCGTGCCGCGGTCGGCATATAACAGCCCATAGTCCGGCGCTTTCTTGTTGTCCAGGGACAGTGCCCTGTTGCAATCCTTCATGCCTTGCGCGAGATCCTGGTTCTGCAGAGCGCTCAGCAGGCAACGGCTGCCCAGGGCCCCGACCAGGCGTGAATCGTCAGGATGGCTCTCGATCCATAAGTCGTATTGCTGGGTGGCTGCCGAAAGCTTCTCCCGGCCCCAGTACATACCGGCCAGCTCGAAGCGCAGATCGGCCTGTTTGGGCGCGAGTCGATCGACACTGGCGAAGTCAGCATCCGCCGCCGCAAAATCCTTCTGCTGCAAATGAATTTCCGCGCGCGGCAGGTAAGCGGGCAGAAAGTCTGCCTTCACCTTCAGCGCATGATCGAAGTCGGCGAGTGCCTGCGGCAGCGCGCCGGACTGCGTATATATGAGCGCACGCCGGTAGAAATACTCCGGCTCGTTGGGAGTCAGCTCGCAGGCCTTCGACAGATCTGCCAGGGCCGGTGCGAAGTCTCGGCGCGCCGCGAATGCAGCGCCGCGGCGCGCATACCCCGCCGCGTCCTTCGGTGTGGCGGCGGCGTTCGGGCCAACCGCATTTGCGGCCGCATTGGAGTCCGCTGCGGCGCTGGGGTCCGCCGGCGGGTTGGCAGCCACGGACAAAGGTGTGGCGGAGAGATTGAATACCGGGCCGCCGTTATAAGTAAAGAATGCCCTGTGGTCGCGGTTGGAGACGAATATGCGGTGCGAGATGAAAAAATCCGCCCCCAACAGCATGTCGATTCCTTCCAGCCCGACGTCGCCGATCCGCAGGCGCGCGTTCTTGATCTCCTCGCCATCGCCGATCCCGAAGCTGTCAAAACGCGCCAAATAAGACTTGACGTTCGAGCGCCCGAGCCCAGACGTATAGCCCGACTCCTCGACCCCCGGCGAATCGGGCTTCACGCCGGCGAGCTCCGCCGCATGCAGCGACAGAATTGAGGTATAAGCGCCTGTATCGAATAGGACGCGAATTTTCTTGCCGTTGAGGTAGGCATCACCCGTGGTGTGCGGGTCCTGGGAATCGATGTTGCGGATCTGGACAACAGAATAGCTCTGTTGAGGCGCCCTCCAGTAGGCGAGCACCGATTTAGCGCACCCGACCGTCTTGAAAAATCGCACGGCGCCATGCGCAAGATCGTACTCGACGTCGAATAGTTGCAGCAGGTTCTGGCCCAACAGGCCGGAGCCTCCGCCTACCTCGCTGCCGCCCACCAAGAACTTGACATTATGTATGGTGACGCCGAACAAGCCGAAATCCTTGACGGTGGCGATGGCCAAATCATCGATGAAGCCGCCGACGCCTTGCAAGCGCATTCCGAACGGCGCGGGCCCCAATTTGAGCGCGTATTCCGCGGCCGTGGCGCCGCTGATCGTGCTGAAAAAGGCGCCGCTGTCCAGCACCAAGTTGGCCGGCCTGCCGTTGAAACTAACCGCGACCGTGGGGCGCAGTCCGTCCATGATGATGGGCAGTTCCGCTTCCTGCTTCAACTCGCAATTGGCGAGCACCGGCGCGGAATTTCCCGCGGCGATAAGCAGCGCGATGAACGCGCCGGCAGACTTCCATGTTGACCAACTCACTGCGCTAGTTTGCATTGGGTCGACGCGCCTGGTCAAAGCAAACGTAACGCCGCTATGAAATCCTTGAAGCGACGCGCTGGCTGATGCCGCAAAGCAGTTCATAGGGAATGGTTTGCGCCCACACCGCGACTTCCTCCACCGGCAGGCCCGCTCCCCACAGCACCACCGGATCGCCGAGCCTAACGTCGGCCTTCAGATCCGTGATGTCGATGCCGATCATGTCCATCGACACGCGGCCGGCGAGTTCGGCCCGCTCGCCGTTGATCAACACCGGCGCGCCGGAGGGGAGACTGCGCGGATAGCCATCGCCATAGCCGACGGCGGCGATTGCCAACCGTGTGGCGCGCGCTGCAATCCAGTCGCCGCCGTAGCCGACGTGCTCACCCAGGCTGAGCAGCTTGGTGGCGATGACGTGCGAATGCAGCGTCATGACCGGCCGTAGGCCATAGTCGGCGCCTATCGAGCCGGCGAACGGCGATGCGCCGTACAGCAACAGCCCGGGCCTGACCCAGTCGGCCTGCGACTTCGGGAAGGCAAAGATGGCGGCGGAATTCTCGATGCAGCATTCGCCGGGCAAGCCGCGGGTCGCGGAGGCGAAAGCGTTCAGCTGATCATCCGTGGTGGCGGCGCCGGGAACATCGGCGGACGCCAAGTGCGTGAACAAATTCGCGGGTCCGCGCAACGCCGGCAAAGCGCTGAGCGCGGCGTGGGCCGCCGCGAACTCGGGCTGCTTGAAGCCGAGGCGGTTCATGCCGCTGTCGAGTTTCAACCATACCTTGAAACGCTGCGCGGACGCGGCGTTGCGCAGCAATTCGATTTGCTCGGGCGAGTGCACCACCAACTCGAAATCGGCCGCCGCCGCGGCGTCGAGTTGTGCCTGATCGAACACGCCTTCCAGCAGCACGATGGCGCCCTTGATCCCGGCGTCGCGCAGCGCGAGACCTTCATCGACACGCGCCACCGCGAATGCATCCGCGGAGTCGAGCGCCCTCGCCACCGCGACCAACCCATGCCCATATGCGTTGGCCTTGATGACCGCCATGATGCGCGAGTTGGGCGCGCGCCGACGCACGATCTGCAAATTGTGACGCAGCGCGCCGGCGTCGATGCTCGCGCTGACCAGAGGCGTGACCGAGAAACCCACCTGCGCGGCTTCTTCAGCTCATTGCCGAAACACGCCTTCAGCGTAGGATTCCGGTGCGAAGTTTTCGAACTTCGTGTACTGGCCCAGGAACGTCAGCTGCACTTCACCGGTCGGACCGTTGCGCTGCTTGGCGACGATGATATCTGCGATGCCCTTACGCGTGGTGTTCGGCTCGTAGAATTCTTCGCGGTAGATGAGCAGGATCAAGTCAGAATCCTGCTCGATGCTGCCTGAATTATGGCTGACGATCCCGTCCGCGAGCCAACTTGCTGGGCCTGGAACTGTCATATCGAAAACTTCTTCTTCGCCTTCGAGGCCCACAGCGACAACTCTATCCCAAAACAAATCTGATTTCGCCCAAACCTTTAATTGGTCGCTGTTGAGTAGTTCCGCGTAGCAGCTCACCGTCGAACGAGGGGGTGCAAATTTGAAATGAGAACTGCCGCCATATTTGGTTCCACGCAGAGCGGCCATCTCCCTCGTGGTCACCTTGTGCGCGCTCATGATCGCTCGAACTTCGGCGAACACCTGATTGGGCAATGTGTCTACGTTCGTATTAACACGGGTAACTGCAATTTTATCCGCCAGCATCCTCGCGGGCGCCTCACGCGGGCCGAAGGCTCCGACCTTTGCTAGAAACACGGCTTGCTGCTCGGAACCGCTAACGTAGACCGCGTAGACAGGTTTGCCGATACGCTGAGGCACCTGAAACGTGCGCGCGACCATACCCAAACGCAACAGCAGTGCGGCAACTTCGCACGCGAGTCTTTCACTACGGGTGCTAAAGAAAACAGCAGGGGCTGAACGTTTCCCGGCGGATGGCACATAGATGCAGCCATCGGTGGCCCACAGGTGCTGCAGCAACAAACCTATCTGACGATCGCTGAACTGAAATACTTCAGCAGGCAAGTGCTTCTGATGTGAGCGCTGGCCGAATATGCCGAGATCCTTGAGCCAAGCGCCGACGCCGGCAGCGTGCCACCGGTTGCCGTTGCCGGAAATCAACAACTGGTGCCATTTCCCGCGGCCGATGTATCGAGTCACCCTCCCGCCCAAGAACTTCGCGCACTTGGTGACCAACTCGCTGTTGGCTTCCGACGCCGTGGTGTAGCGAAGCGGCTGATTCTTGAGGTAGCTACCGTCACCCACTAACTGACCCAACAGACAGATATGCTCATCCGGCCAAACCGTTTGATTGGAAACCTCGGGAAATCGCCGGCCAATCGCGATGCGGGCCCCAGTCCTTATCTCCCCGACATGTCTCCAGCCATCCCCCGTGAAGACTAGGTGATTTGAGGTTGAACGCAGCGTACGCCCGCTTGCCAACACCATCCGAAATACCTGCCGAGTGCCCTTCGACCACACCAAGTCACTGCGCGCCTTGATGATCTTTTGGTCCGGGGTCATGGCCCAGACTTCCGGTGTCTGCCCAACGAGCTCGCGAATCGGCACGCGCCGACCATCCGCCAGACACACCAACGTTTCTCCCGTGACGCATTCACGTAAGTCCGACATCACCGGCTTCTTCTCCACGCGCTGTTCCACGCCGCGATTCAACTGCGACAGTGCGATCACCGGCACCTTCAATTCCTTGGCGAGCGCTTTGAGAGAGCGTGTGATCTCGGAGATCTCCGTCGCCCGGTTTTCCTTGGTGCCGGCCACCTGCATGAGCTGGAGATAATCGATGACGATCAAATCGAGCCCGCGCTCGCGCTTCAGGCGCCGCGCGCGTGCGCGGATTTCCGTGGGGCTCAGCCCAGGAGTCTCGTCCACGAAAATGTTGGCGCCGCCCAGCTGCGTCATGGCCGAATCGATGCGCGGCCAATCCTCCTCGCGCAGCCGGCCGGAGCGCAGGTTGCTTTGATTGATGCGGCCCAGCGAGGAAATCATGCGCAACGTCAGCGACTCGGCAGACATTTCCATGCTGAATATCGCCACGGATTTCTTCGAACCCAGCGCCGCGTTCTCCGCCATGTTCACGGCCAGGGTGGTCTTTCCCATCGAAGGCCGGCCGGCGATGATGATCAGATCCCCCGGCTGCAAGCCCGAAGTCATGTCATCGAGCAGCTTGAATCCGGTAGGCACACCGGTCATGGTGCCGTCCGAGTGGTACAGCTCATCGATGCGGTTGACCACCTCCGGCAGGATGCTCTTGACGGTGCGAAAGCCAATCTTGCCGCGCGAACCGCGCTCCGCGATCTGGAAAACCGTGCGCTCCGCATCATCGACGATCTCGCGCGCTTCGCGCCCTTCCGGCTCCAGCGCATTGCGCGCGATGAGATCGCCCGCCGAGATCAACTGGCGCAGCACGGAACGCTCGCGAACGATGTCTGCGTACGCACGGATATTCGCGGCAGTGGGTGTATCGCGCGCCAATGAGCCTAAGTAGGAAAGTCCGCCGACCTGGTCCAGCAGACCCTGGCTTTCCAGATAACCGGAAAGGGTCACCGCATCGCAGGGTTGATTGCGTTCGATCAGCCCGGCGGTGGCTTCGAAGATCAGCTTGTGATCGTTGCGGTAGAAATCATCCGCGGCAACGCGGTCGGCGATTTGGTCCCAAGCCGTGGAGTCGAGCATCAAACCACCGAGCACCGATTGCTCGGCCTCGATGGAATGGGGCGGCAGGCGCAGGCCGTCGCCGGAACTGGAGCCAGAGAAACGGTTCATCCGCGCCGCCATGCGCAACCCCTAGGAGCGAGTTTGTGAATACCCTCGGGCCGCGGCTCCATGAAGACGCGATTGGCGCCCGTTACTCTTCGGGGACGATCGTGACCGTCAAGGTCACATCAACGTCGGTATGCAGGTGCAGCTGCACCTGGTGCTCGCCCGTGACCCGGATAGGCCCGGTCGGCATGCGCACTTCACTGCGGCTGATCGGCTGGCCCGCCTTGACGGCCGCCTCCGCAATGTCCGAGGTTCCGATGGAACCGAACAGCTTACCCTCGGTACCCGCCTTGGCCTTCAGCTCCAGCTTGAAGTTCTCGAACTTCACGGCGCGCGCACGAGCTGCGCTCAATTCGTGTTCTGCCTTGGCTTCCAGTTCGTGGCGCTGCGCCTCGAATTTGGCGATGTTGGTCGCCGTCGCCATGGTGGCTCTTCCGGTCGGCACCAGAAAATTCCGCGCATAGCCTGACTTGACCTTGACCCGATCACCGATTTGACCAAGGTTCGCGACCTTCTGCAGCAATATGATGTCCATGTGCTAGCTCGATTTAATGCTGATCGGTATACGGCAACAACGCCAGGAAACGTGCACGGCGGATCGCGAGCTGCAGTTGGCGCTGGTAGTGCGCACGCGTGCCGGTGATGCGGCTGGGAACGATCTTGCCGGTCTCCGTGATGTAGCTCTTGAGCGTGGTCAGATCCTTGTAGTCGATCTGCTTGACGTCATCGGCGGTGAAACGGCAAAACTTCTTGCGGCGAAAAAAACGTGCCATGTTCAACTCTCCTTAGCGCATGCCCATGGGCATGTCATCGTCGTCCCCATCATCGCCGAAATCATCGTGGCGACGCGCATTCTCGTCCGGGGCGCGCGCCATCGGCGAGGCCTCCGTGACCGCTTCGTCCATCTTGACCACCAAGCTGCGCAGCACGGCGTCGCTGAAGCGGAACGAGCCCGTGAGCTCGGCCAACGTCTTTTGATCGCACTCGATATTGAGCAGGATGTAATGCGCTTTGTGCACCTTGGAGATGGGGAATGTCAGCTGCCGACGGCCCCAATCCTCAAAGCGATGCACGGCGCCGCCACCGGTGCTGATGATGCCCTTGTAGCGATCCACCATCGCAGGAACTTGCTCGCTCTGATCCGGATGGACCAGCAGCACTATTTCATAATGTCGCATTGTTTTCCTTCAGGATTTAGCCTCCCGTTGCGAGCGGTGAGGCAAGGATGTGAAGCCGGCAGGCCGGCGAAAAAAGAGCGCGAAGGATAGCCGTAAGGGGGTTCCCGGTCAACCCGCGCGCTGGCGCCGCGCCTCGAATAGAGCGACGCCGGCGGCGACCGACACGTTCAACGATTCCACCTGGCCAATCATGGGGATACGCACCACAAAGTCGCAGCGTTCGCGGGTCAAGCGGCGCATCCCCGCAGCCTCTGCCCCCATCACCACGGCCAGTGGCCGCTTCAGGTCGGCGGCGTACAAGCTCTGTGCAGCCTCGCCGTCCAAACCCACCACCCAGATGCCGCCGCGCTTGAGCGAATCCAGGGTGCGCGTCAGGTTGGTGACGCTGGCCACAGGAACGAATTCCGCAGCCCCGGCAGCAACCTTGCGCACCACTCCATCCACCGCAGCAGATCGATCCTTCGGCAGGATGACCGCATGCACGCCGCAAGCCTCCGCGGTCCGCAAGCAAGCCCCCAAGTTATGGGGGTCGGTAACCCCGTCCAAAATCAACAGCAATGCATCTTCGGCCAAGCCCTGAAGTGCTTCGGCCAGATCGTCTTCGTCCCACGGCTTGAGCGGTCGAACCGCAGCCACCGCGCCTTGGTGGTTTACATCGCCCGCCATTTTGGCCAGTACGTCAGCCGCAACGGTGTGTACGTGCACGCCGGCAATCTCGGCATTCTGTTTCAGTTCCCGCGCGCGGGTGTCATCGCGTGGCTGCGCCAGCCAGAGTTCCAACATTCGCTCCGGAGAGCGCAGCAGCACCGCGTTAATGGCATGCAGGCCATAGACGAGATTGCGCTTCGTCTTAAGCACGCCCCCCCCGGCCGCGCGTACCACCGCGTCCACCCCGGCCGCCGTTGCGGCCGCCGCCACCGCGATGCCGGCTCGACTCAGCACCGCGGCGCGGCGCGCGCACGGTGCCATGACTCAGGGCAGCGTCGGCGTCCAGCAACTCGAAATCGATTTGCCGTTGGGTGAGATCCACGCGGGCCAAGCGCACCCTCACGCTTGCACCCAACTGCCAGCGGCGTCCGGTGCGCTGTCCCACCAAACCGACGCCGCCCTCTTCCAGTTCCCAGTAATCACCCGGAATCGCCGAGATGTGCACCAATCCATCGATGGGCACTTCCTTCAGCTGCACGAACAAACCGAACTCGAGTGCGCTGGTGATCGTGGCATCGAAAGTCTCCCCCACGCGGCTTTGCATGTACAGGCACTTTAGATATCCCATCACATCGCGCGACGCCTCGTCCGCGCGGCGCTCGCGCTGCGAGCACTCCGTTCCCAAGGTCTGCAATTCCGCGTTGGAATATCGAAAACCCGAAGGCGAGTCCGGCAACACCGCCGCTTTGATGGCGCGATGCACCAGCAAATCCGGATAGCGGCGAATCGGCGATGTGAAGTGCGCGTACTCTTGCAATGCCAGGCCAAAGTGCCCGATGTTGGTTTGCTGATACACCGCCTGAGCCAGTGAGCGGATCACCAAGCTTTCGAGCAACAAGCCGTCCGGCCGCGCCGCCAGCCGTTCCACCGTTTGGCGAAACTCGCGCGGCGTCGGCTTATCGGAAAACTGCACCCCTACCTGCAAGGCGTTCAACACGCGCTGCAGTTCGGTAACTCGCTTGTCCTCGGGCTGGCCATGCACGCGGTACAGTCCGCGCGCCTTTGCCACCCGCAGCGCAACCGCCGCTTCGACGTTGGCCGCGATCATGCACTCTTCGATCAAGCGATGCGCGTCGTTGCGCGTCAGCGCAAAAAAACCCTCGATGGTGCCGCTCGCACCGATCCGCGCTTTGACCTCGCCGGCGCGAAAATCCAGCGCACCGCGTGCATCGCGCGCCTCTTTGAGCGCCCCGTACAGGGCGTACAGACCTTGCAGCGAGTCGCGAATCTCTGGCGTAAGCTCGCTCGGCCCACCCTGCAGATAGCTCCACGCCTGATCGTAAGTCAGACGCGCATGCGATCGAATCACCGCCTCGTAGAAACGCGCCTTGCTGGGTTTGCCCTGCTTGCTCACATGCATATCGCAGACGAACGCCAAACGCTCGACGCGCGGCATCAGCGAACACAGATGGTTGGAGAGATTCTCCGGCAGCATCGGGATGACGCGGTCCGGAAAGTACACCGAAGTGGCGCGTTCGCGCGCTTCGACGTCCAAATCATCGCCGTTGCGCACGTAATGGCTGACGTCGGCAATCGCGACCACCAAGCGCCATCCGCCGCGCACCGGCGCCGCGAACACGGCGTCGTCGAAGTCCTTGGCATCTTCACCGTCGATGGTCACCAACGGCAGCTCACGCAAGTCTTCGCGGCCCTGTAGATCCGCAGGCTGCACCTCGGGCGCGAAGCGATTCGCGGCGCTCAAAACCTGCGGCGGAAATTCCTCCGGCAGATCGTGGCGCAGGATGGCGAATCGCGCCGCCAGATCCGAGGGCCGCAAATCGTCCAGCACCTCCACCACACTTCCCCGCGCTGCCGCCTCGCCCTGCGGGCGCTTGCTGATCTCGACGATCACATTGTCACCGTCGCGGGCGCCGTGGCGATCTGCCATCGGCACGTCGATGGAATACCAATGACCAGGGTCTTCAGGTTCCACCCGGCCGCAGTTCTGACCCGTGTGCCATACGCCACCGATGAGTTTGGGTGCATCGCCGATGCGCCGGATCAGCCGCGCGATGCGCCGACCGCGCTCGTTCATTGCAACCGCCAGCACCTCGACGCGATCGTTGTGCATCAGGGTCGCCGTATCGGCGCGCGCCATGACCAGCGGTGCGGTGCCATCGTCCGGCAGCACCAACACGTCGCCGTTGGCGCGGCCGCGCACGCGCCCGGCAACCCGTTCACCCTCTCCCGCCGTCGCAAAGCCGTTGGGACCCTCGATGGCCTGGCCGTCGCGCACCATTGCAGTCAAGCGTTTGGCAAGCGCTTCCCGCTGCGCCGCGGTTTCCAGGCCAAGCCGCTTGGCAAGCCGCGCCGCAGTCAGAGGCTCGGGAGCCTCGGACAGATGTTTGAGGATCAGTTCGCGGCTGGCGATCGGATCCGCGTACCGCGATTTCTCGAGTTCTAGGTTCGGATCCTCGTGCCGCCAGGCGGCGTCGGGCTTGGGGGCGCGAGAGGGTTTGGGCGGCCGCGAGCCCGTCGATCCACGTCGTTTCATTGGCGCGGGAGGTTATCAGCTTTCAAAGCGCCACGCCCGCTGCAGCGAGCTGCGCGCTCAAACCGGCGAGCTGCGCCTCGTAATGCCGCCATTGCGCCACCGACGACGCATACATCGGCCGCCGCACCTGCGCGGCACTCGCCGTGGCGCTGACCGCGGGGTTCTCGTGAAATCGCAGACACGCCTCCTGCCACTCCAGACCACAGAATTCCAGCAGTTTGCGGGTTTCGCCCGGCTGATCGGCGATGAGCGCTTCGTAGCTCAGCGTATACACCTCACCCGGCAGGGACGCGACCCAGTGAGCCATGAGGCGCCGGTAGGCGATGTAGTACTGAGCGATTTCGCTCAGATCGTACGAGAACGGATAGGCGTCCTTGAACAAAGCCTTGTACATGGCATAGCACACCGCCATCGGATGGCGCGTGACGTGAACGATCTTCGCATTCGGCAACGCACGCCGGATCAGCCCGCAATACAGATAATTCAAGGGCATCTTATCGACGAACCGGCCGCTCACGTCCGCCTCGAGGCGCGCGCGGCGCAGGTAATCGCGCCCCAGGGCCGCGAAATCCACGCTTGCGGACTGGGCCACCATTTCCTGGCGTGACAAGCGCTGCCGCCCCGCCTCGCGCGGCAGCGCCGCGACCATGGCGAGCGCGAAACAATTCAACTCACCCGCAGCCGTGAGGTCCGAATGACTGCCCAAGATGCGCTCCACCAATGTCGTGCCGCTGCGCGGCAGCCCGAGCACGAATATGGGTTCATCCTCACCGCAGGGTTCATTTTCCCCGCAGTGCACCGCCGGCGGCGCCGTGCCACCCGGATACGCATCGATGATCCACTGCACCGTGGCGAGATCGGTCGCGAGGTCGTAGCGCATGTTCTCGCGCTGCTTGCGCGCTGCGCTCTGCAGCATCTCGAACGACTCGGCATACTCGCCCAAATCCTCGTATTCCTTGGCCAGGGCGTAGCGCAGTTGCACCTCGCCGCGCCAGTGG
>Ga0182030_10000992_pt1 | contig 56897 bp, 56 predicted proteins | sample 812S3MmetaG_FD_121299 | JGI IMG/M metagenome (GOLD analysis project Ga0182030, IMG submission 121299) | Permafrost microbial communities from Stordalen Mire, Sweden - 812S3M metaG (Illumina Assembly) | ecosystem: Environmental > Terrestrial > Soil > Wetlands > Permafrost | place: Sweden... | reverse complement strand
TTCCTACCCAACATGCAGACCCACGCGCACAACATCGCGCCGGCGGGAGGGAGAACATATAGCCCGCGCGGGTAGATGCAATCGGTGCGTTTTCAAATCAATACCAAGGAGACTCTGATGAGGAAGTTTTTCGCAATGATTGCGTTCGTTTTGCCGCTCGCGACGGGATCGCTGGCGTTTGGTGCGGATGACCCCGACGCGACCTTTTACAAGAAGGCTGCCGAGTCGGGCATCTTCGAGGTCGACGCCGGAAACCAGGCTCAGCAAAAGGCCCATTTGCAGCCGGTGAAGGACTTTGGCGCGATGATGGTGAAGGACCACACCGCGGCGAATAACCAGTTGGAAACGTTGGCCTCGTCGAAGAATATTTCTCTGCCGACGACCGCTAGTGTTGGTGAGATCGCAGAGAAGGGGAAGCTGGACGTCTTGACCGGCGATTCTTACGATAAATCCTATATTAAGGGGCAGATCAAGGCCCACCATGAGGCCATCGCGCTCTTCAAAAAGGAAAGCGCGAGCGGACATGATGCGGACGCGAAATCCTTCGCCCAGCAGACGCTGCCCACCCTTCAGCAGCATTTGAAAGCGGCCCGAGCCATCGCCACTCAGAACGGCTGGACGAAGGCAAAGGCGAGCTCTTAGTCGGGCTGACGACTAGACCATAGTGCGGTTGCTCCTAGAACCGCACGCCGCGTTGCAAACCTCGTATTTCTAAGCCATTGCACACTCAGAGCGTCTTGCAGCCTGGCAGACGCGTGCGAGGCGATTTCACCCCTGGCGGTTGCCGTTACCCTTTACATGAGGCCTAGTCTCACACTTCGCATAATGTATATTATGTTATATTGCGTACGTCCGTTGTGGGACTCCATTTGGCTCGTGTCGGTACCAAGAATGGTTGGTGACCAGACCAAATAGATGGTGATAAAAACAGTTGGCGGTCGAATGCCCGGCGACTCAAAATGCGGTTTTCCCTCCGTTGACGTGGAGAATCTCGCCCGTGACAAACAAAGCGTTGCTCGAAGCCAGAAACACGATCGCCTGGGCAATTTCTTCCGGGCGCCCAAGACGCTTAAGCGGCAGGCTGTTCGCCATGGCTGTCTTGCGGTCGAGGTTTCCGGCGAAGTGATCCAGCAGCTCGGTGTCAACGGGGCCTGGGGCGACCGCATTGACGCGTACACCGTGAGGGGCCGCTTCGAGCGCCGCCGATTTAGTCAGCCCTTCCACCGCATGTTTGCTGGCGACGTACATGGAAGCGCCGGCGGCACCTCGGCTTCCCATCGTGGATGAGAGATTGACGATGCTGCCGCTTCCCTGAGCGATCATGACTCGCAACTCGTGCTTCAAGCTTAAGATCGTCCCCAACACATTGGTGTCGAAAGTTGCGGCATAAGTCTCCGGCGAATGCTCCGTGAGGAGCGCCTGCTGACCGTCGGTGCCTGCGTTATTGACCGCTACATCGAGCCGGCCAAACCGTTCAACGGCACGATCAACCAAACCGCGCACATCTTCCTCTTGCCGCACGTCGACCCTCACAAACTCCGCCTCAGTATTGCCCGCGCGAAGTTCAGTGACCAAGCGCAAGCCCACCTCATCGTTGCGACCTGACACGACGAGCCGCGCGCCTTGCTGTGCAAATGCCATCGCGGTGGCGCGGCCAATTCCAGCCAATGCACCGGTTATAAGAACAACTGTCGTACCCATAATCACCTCCGCAGCGGAACACTGGTAGCTAACAAACAGATGACTCGAGCCAGATGCTCTTCCGTGACGACCCCCGTCTAGGTAGATTCACGGATCGAACGGTGACCCAGTTAGGGATATTGTGGAATGGATGATGCCCAAATCAAGCCGATTCTAAAAGCCGCTCGGTTCCACTTAACGGCCGCGTCGAGTGCCCCATGAAACCGACAGAAAAGTGAGCGCGCGTCGGTGACAACAATGACGAAGGACGGCATTCGGATCAAACACCGTGTCCGTTACCAATACGCATCGCCTGGTTCGTCGTGGCGCTACCGGCATTGACGCTTAATTATTTTGGTCAAGGCGGACTGCTCCTGACGGAGCCCGGAGCAATAGAGAATTCCTTCTATCAGCTGGCCCCGGAATGGTCGCACTACGGTTTGGTCACGCTTGCAACGGTGGCGACCGTCATCGCGTCTCAGTCGATTATCTCCGGTGCCTATTCGTTGACGAGCCAGGCGATTCAACTCGGCTTCCTGCCGCGCATGCGGGTCATCCACACGGCTCGCCAGGGCTATCCGCCGACAAGCCGGCCGGCGTCCGGCCCCAGTACGTTGGGGGACCCGGAAGGCCTCATGCGTTCCTCCAAGGAGTTGAGACGTTGTCGAAGCGTCTCGATCTGCTCCGGCTCCAGTCGCTCGGCACATCCGGATACGATGCGCCGGCCACGCACCACGAGCGACTCTACTATCCGCGCGTCGCCGCACGTCGAGGCAATGTCATCCAGGGCGCGCAAGAGCCGCAGGCTGACTGCAGTATCCGAGGCCGAATAATGGCGAATCTGTTCAAATGCCGTATCGAGGAGGCCCTCGGTCTCGATCCATGGAACGACGACTCGGACAACGTGCGGCGGAGCGCATAGCAGTGAGAGCGGGGGCTGCCGGCCGGCGAATCGGATGAGGATCCGCCCGAGTTGGTCGACGCAGGTAATTGCGGTGCTCGGATCATTGACCGCCGTGGAAATTGCTTTGAGCGCAATGTCGACGATCTGGATGACACCGAACTCGACATCCTGCTGCAGCGTGCGCGACGGACCGATGTCGAACGCTGCACGTAGTGCCCGCTCGCGCTCCGAATCGAGGCGGTCATCGGGCGAACAGCCAAACAGCGCGACGCCCGCGGGCGCGAAATGCCCGACTCGACGCAGGATGCGCACCCGTAACTTGAACGCCTTCGCCAGAGAGAGCAAAGATTCGGTGTCGATGTAGCGAATGTAGCCGGAGACCGGGCTGGCGACTAGGCGCTCGCGTTTTTTGTCATCGTACGGGACGCCTTCCTGACCGTAGGCGTGTCGATGAGAGTCCGGCATGATGTCATCGATCACGCCTTCGGTTTCGCGCGCGATCCGATCGACGATATGATTGACGCTGATCGACTGCGAGATGTGATTGATGAAGAAGATCAACCATGCGACACAGGTCACGGCGAGCAACATGGCACAGGTCACCGTGGCCACCGGCGCAAAGGGGTGCGGGAGGGACCGTGCTGCGGGCAGTGCGGCCATGCAATAGGTGAAGGTGCCGAGGAAGATGCCGAGCGTCCACTGAGTTACGCGATCCTTGACGAAGCTCAAGAGGATCCGAGGGGAGAACTGCATCGAGGCCAGCGTGAGCGTCATTAGAAGGATGGCGAACACGATCGACACCACCGTCATAATCGACGCGGCGATCGTCGCAAGCACTATCTGAGCAACTTGCGGATCGACATGGGAAGGAAACAGGGCGGTCGGAACCCAGGCGTTGAGCAGCGGGAGGCTCTCTTCAAACGAGGAAAGCGCGGCCCCGAGAACACCGAGTGCGATGGATATCAGGAGCGGCCGTACCAGAAATCCGCCGCGCAGCGAATACATGGCAGTACGGAACAGCGAAAGCAAGCGATTCGTCACGGCACAGTCTCTGTGAATCTTTAGCGCATGACTGTACACAGCTTAGAACCGCTGAGACAGGCCCTCGTACAGTTGGGCCCGTGGCGCGGCGCCGTTCAGACCGAAATGCCGCCGGAATCGATGTGAAGCTAGCCGCTCACGCCTGTGATCAGCCTACCTAACAGTGGGGCAAGCAATTCCTCGAGGATTATCTAACAAGTCCAAGGAATACTGTGAGGCCACGCTTCAATCGCACGGAATCCTCCTCGTTGAGCTTTCCGATGCACTTCGCGTGCATGATTAGCATGGTGCTGCTGCCGACGGCATTCAGAACACGGTGGGCGGCTTGGCGGGCCTCATTGCTCCGGCAATTACCGGCACCCTCGTCGATCAGACCGGACACTTTGTTGCCGCCTTCGGGCTCGCGGCCGACTTGGAGGTGATCGGCTTCATCGGATGGGTGGTGATACTACCGAAAATAGCGCCGATACAAAGGGCTCGAGCAGCGGTTTGAGGATTCGTCGATCAGCGAGCCACAGCCTGATGGGGCAGCCGGCGTGTCGTTTCCCGGCCACGTACAGTTCCACCTGAGTCCAGCCGACGATACCTTGGCTGGGTTCTCGCACCGCTCAAATGGATTCGAGATACGCAACCACGGCTTCCATTTGAGACTTTGTCAGATCCTTGATCACTCCGTGCATCACCGGCGCCGTTCGCAACACATTCTGAATCACCAGCAGTTGCCTGACTAAGTATGGCGCGTGCTGACCGGCGAGGCGCGGAAAGGGTCCGTTGCCTTGCGCCTCAGCACCGTGGCAGGTCGCACACGCCGGAATTTGTCGTCCTGGCACGCCTTCCGCATAAATTTTCTTGCCCTGCGCGATAAGCGTGGCATTGCCGACTCTGCCTGGAGCGGCGGATTGCTGAGCAAAATAGCTGGCTAGCCCACTAATCGACGCGTCGCTCAACTGCGACGCCATGCCCCACATGTACGCTTGCGCATCCGGATCGGCTCGCGTTTCATCCTTAAAAGCGTGTAGCTGCGCTTCGATATAAGGTGCCGTCTGTGCCGCCAGATTGGGAAACGTGGGAGATATGCTGCGGCCGTTGACACCGTGACAGGTGCCGCAGGCTTCGATCGTCTTGTGCATAGCAGTGTTCTGTGCCGGCGTGGCGTCGGTGACATCTGCACCGTGGGCCATGCCGAAGGTGCACACCGCTGAGCCGATCGCAAGAGCGAGCACATTATTCAACCTCATAATCTTCTCTTGCGCTCCCTAAAGGCTCCGATCAAAAAGTTATCCAAAGCAACATATACAATGTGTTGTTGTTGGAGGCGCTACGCCCGCTGCCGTCATAGTTCGTGGTGCCCCCATCGAACTTCCGGTAGCCGATATACTGCGTCTGCAGCTTGGTGTTGAGCCACGGCAGGTAGTCCAACTCGAGAATATAACCGTTGCTATCGGGACTGCCGTTGGCGCTGCCGATGACCGGGGCTGCAGCATAAAGCACCGCATCGCTCCCTCCGGTGGTGCTGAAGTAACCGACGGTGCCGCCGATCAGCCGCTTGTAGTAATACTCACCCGTTGCCTTGACAGTATTGAGTCGGTTCCTGTCATTGGCGGCGAACCCATCGAGGACGCTGGCATCGAGCGTTTGGCTTTCATGGATATAAGTCCCCAGGAAAGTGAAAAAATGAGTATCGCCGATGAACTGGTACTGCACATCCGCAGCGGCGTCCTTGTACTTATCGGTTTGACCTTGCAGGTGTGTGCCGCCCCCCGGATGCGTGCTTGCATCCAAGCCGAATGCGCCGACCTCCAGGGAGTTGCGATCCCATCGCTGCTCGTAAGCTAAGCGCCAATACGGCGCCAATCCATTGACCACGTCGGCCTGCGTGCTATCAAGAGGATGGGCACCGCCCGGAATGGCTGAATCGTAATTGGTGATCTCGACGTAAAAATGATCGTCCAGCCAAGCGTAGACACCGAGGCCGCCCACGGACTGCCCGAAGCCGCCGGCGCCGCTATCGACTTTTGCCGACGTACTCGGACCCGGCGCGGTGCCGCTGAGGGCAAAGGGGTACCCCCAGGCGGGCGTTGTATTCCAGACGTCCTGCACCGTCGGATTGTTGTTGAGGGTAACCCCCAGGATCACATCGTGATCATTGCCATTTACGCCGCCGAAGTAAAAGTGATGCGCATAACGAAGATCGGTGTTGTCTAGTCCGAAGTGGTCCGCCGTTCCGTCGTAGGTCAGCTGTATGAATGCGCCAAGGCCGTCGGCGATCTTGCCGGCGTAGAAGAAACTCACCTGATCCGGAAACAGCAGATCGCCGTTCTTGGCGAGCGCGCCCTTGATGGCGCTGTCCGGAAGCGGCTCACCGGTGCGGGTATATGAGATCTCGACATTCACGCTAATGGGAGGCAAGGAGTTTATCGCGAGGGTCTGCCGGGCCGAGGTGTCGATGCCCGTGATCTGCTTGATGTTGTCGAGAACATAGCCGTTCAGTTTGAACTCTCGCCCGAAAGGTGTGAGCTCGGGAAAAACGGTATGACACGCGGCGCAGGCCATCCCCGTCTGACGGGCGAAACTCGGTACGGACCAGGCGAGCTTTGGCAAAGCACATAAGCAAAGGATTAGAAGCGCACCAAGTTTTGCCGGTGCGTAATGGCTCTCAATTGATTGCAATCGGATCACTCTCTAGGTTCCATGCCATCCATCGTCTGAAAAGTGCGAGATCGATATCGCCCCGCTGCGGCGGCAAACATGCGCTACCAAAATCCCAGGCTATTTGACGGGTTAAGCGACGTCTGTGCGGAAACGTACAGAGGGTGGCGGAAGATGGTCGAAATGTGATTCGCCTAGTGCAGACGTTGCCGTACCCGGCACATTACGTCAGGCGGCTCATCCCGCTTTCTTGAGCGCTCGTTTTCAATGTGCGTTTCCGCACAGATATGCACTTGAGTAGGCGATATGTTAGCGTGGCGTCTCAGGCACCACTGCAGCGTCACACTCGAAGATCCTCGGATGACTTTCATGCAATACCCATCAGTTCGACTGCGGTACTTTCTTTGAGACTGCGCGAGATTTTCCGGATATCGGCGTTGTTCATTGGACTGGCCGGCGTCCAATCCGGTTGGGCCGTCGCGGGAGCTGAGACCCCGGTTCAGCGCGGTGAATATCTAGTTCGCGCCGGCGACTGCACCTCTTGCCATACAAGCGAAAGCGGGACGTTTGCCGGTGGCGTAAAGCTGAACACTCCTTTCGGCTACATGCTTGGGCCCAACATTACACCCGACAAAACAACGGGCATCGGACTTTGGTCATCTGAAGATTTTTATCGCGCACTGCACGAGGGCGTCAATCGGGAGGGCTCTAATCTTTATCCGACGATGCCATACGTGTCGTACACCAAGGTATCGCGTGAGGATTCGGATGCCATGTATGCCTATCTGCGTACCCTCGCGCCGGTAGCGCACACGGTCGATGTCAATCACTTGATGTTTCCCTTCAACCAGCGTTGGACGATGGAAGCGTGGCGCGCTTTGTATTTCACCGAGGGGAATTTCGTCGCGACCGCCGCGAAATCGGAGATATGGAATCGCGGTGCCTATTTGGTCGAGGGATTGGGACACTGCAGCGAATGTCATTCCCCCCGCAATGTGCTTGGCGCCATCAAGTCGAGCGAGAGGTTCGAAGGTGCCGAGGTCGAGGGATGGTACGCGCTCAATCTGTCGGGCGACATGACAACCGGTCTCGGCGCATGGAGCGTCGATGACATCGTGACTTACCTGAAAAGCGGCGTACTGAAAGATAAAACGACCAGCATCGGACCGATGGCCGAAGTGATCGATAATAGCCTTCGTTACATGACCTCGGAGGACTTGCAGGCCATCGCAACGTATCTTAAGTCGATCGGCACCGACTCGCCGTCGCAAACTCAAAACTCCGAGATCGATCCCACGCACGTCGCCGGCGCGCGCCTCTACATCGAGCATTGCATGGCCTGTCACCAGTCGAAGGGTGAAGGCATTCCCAACGCTTTCCCTGCTATGGTCAACAATGGTGCCGTGATTGCGGCAAATCCGGCAGACATTCTCAATGTAATGCTCCGCGGGATTCCGGCACAGCACGGGCGGGGGCCGATGCCGGCGTTCGCAACGAGCCTCACCAACGACCAGATGGCAAGCCTCGCCAATTATATGCGGACGAGTTGGGGCAACACGGCGAAGCCCAATGTCACACCGCAAATGGTTGAGAAACTGCGCTCGCAGCTTGACTAGCTCTCCCAACTCACTCGCGTTGGAGCCGCCTTCGCATTCCAGTGGGTGAAGAATAGAGCGAGCGCCGCGAGACCGACGAGCCAATGGACGATACCGGTCCAGTCGCGCCAAGACTTGTCATCCACATAGTAAAGGCCATAGCCTGTTAGAATGAGAACAAAGACAGCGGCCATCAAGCTGCCGCCGGACCACCGCCGCCAGCGCATATTCCAGCCGCGCACCGCGTGGACCGACCACATTTGGCCCAAGACCCACAGGGAAGCGAAGGAGAACGCACCGTGCGCCTTCAGGCACCAGGTTTCAAGCGGATTGTTGCGGAATCCGAACGGACCTTCGGTGCGTAGGAAATAATGAAAAACCAGCCAAAGGACACCGGTGAGCCAGACGCCTGTACCTATCACATAGACGGCGACACGTAGCCGCAGCGTCAATTTCATCGCGCGGATTTCGCGCGGCGCGGCGATTCCGGTTGAGATACGAGGCGACACTGCGTGCAGGTCACTCAACACTCCCGAATCGACGCCAGCCGATGCGCGGTGAAAGGAGATAAGCCGTCGCTGCAAAGGAGGCAAGCACCGTCTGGGCACCCATCCCGCGGGCGAGCACAACCTTGGTCAGGGCGTCGGCTACAACGCATCGTTCGGCGATGACCGACACGAACGAGTTGGCCCCTACTCCTTGCCCTGAACGTCCGTCCAGATGCGGACGTACGACATGGCCCCTCAGGCGGCGACGCTGCTCATGGCCGCAGCTCGATGCCAAGCTGCCGTCCTCCAGTTCCATCAGAGCGACATTGTCTGATGCCCATGGCAAACGAAGCGCGATGCGGTTGCTGCCGACCACGCGCAAGTCGCCGCCGGCATTGACGCTCATGCGCGACACGGGCTCCCTTTTTAGTTGCTCGCCCAGCACTGCGATCGCGCAATCGACCGCATAACCTTTGGCGATGCCGCCGAGATCGATCCACAAGGGCTTCCGAAAACGGATGACATTTTTGGATAGCTCGATATCGGCCCACGAGACGCACGTCGCAGGCTTCGGCGCACCCGGGGGTGGTGGCAGAAAGCGACGAGCTGCTAGCTTGCCGCCGACTGCGATGTCGAACACGCCTTCAGACGCGCGCGCGATTGTTTGCGCTTGTTCGATTACCGCGGCGGTTTTCGCGTGAATCCTGACATTAACGCGCCCCGCTTCGCGATTGGCGCGACTCACGTCGCTATCACTCTCGTGGAAGCTCATTAGGTGATGAATAGCGGCGATTTCCGAGAAAGCGGCAGTGATCGCGCGCTGCACCTGACTCGCGCCCCCGTTTTCTACCTTAATCGTGACAAATGTGCCAAGCCAAGGCTGAACGCGCTCGATTGTATGCGGGGCAAATGCGGTTGTCGGTCGACACGAAGATGTCGTTGACTGCGGCGCAGAGCCGCCGTTATGGGAGGGCAACATGCCAGCGCCCACCGACGCCGTCGCCCTCGGTGTCGCCGGGATTTACGTCCCATTCATAGAACGTATAGAGTGGCTTGCCTTTGTAAGCCCACTGATTGCTGCCGTCCCCTCGCGTCACCAACGACCATTTCCCCGACGGCCTGGCGTCAGCGCTTGCCAGTAGCGGCGGCCAGGCCACGGCGCAATGAGCGTTGCACGTCGACTGCCCTCGCACCTTATCTTTATCGAACACATAGAGAGTCATACCGCGCTGGTTGGTCAGAACTGACTTGTGGCCGATCTTACGCACCGCCACGGGGGGCTGGGAGGAGTCGACGGGTGGCGCCTCCGCATGGGACGATGCCGCGAGGATCAGAAACCCTGTGACACTCGCCGTGCCGAGCTCCTTGGCAAGTCGCGCTGGGCTTATGACCGCGAAGCGACGCCCCGCGGAGAAAATCCCCATCAAAGTCTCCCGGTCTCGGTCGAAGCAACCCGGAACATCACGCTGTTTTGCGCGCCCGGCGTGCCATACTTGATGTCGACACCCTTGGCCTCGCCCGGCTTGTTGTCGCCAACATAGGAATAGAGCGGATACTTCCGATACGCCCATTGATTCTTCGATGGGTCGTCTTGCCGCGGAACCAGCGACCAATCCCCGCCGGGTACCACCTTCGCGTCAGCCGGCGCCAGAACCGCAAGCCAGGTTTCGGCGCACTTCCCTATGCAGTGTCCAATAATTCTTGGACGGGCTCCATCCTTTCCCGGCAACGCCGCGTCATAGGTGAAGTCATTCCCGAGGTCCTCGTCGCCATCGAATGTGTAGAGCGTTCGCCCCGCGGCATCGGCAAGAACCGGCCGTCCATCCACCAACTGAAGAGTGATTTCGGCAGGCCGAAAAGGCGCGCGACGGACAAGCGCATGCCATGCTTGACCTCGATTATCGCCCGCCGTGTCTCCTGGCGTGAAGTCGCCGGTGAACGTATAGACAGGCTGCCCCTTGAATGCCCATTGCCTCGTCCTGTCATCGGGCCGCACGGTAATGGCCCAATCTCCCCTGGGCTGATCGAGCGCTGAAGCGACGACCGGACGCCATGTCTTCAAGCATGCATCGACGCAAGCGAATTTTCCCGATGCATCCCGATCGAAAATATACAAGGTAAGGCCCTTTGCGTCGGCATAAACTTCCTCCGGATCGTAGCCTTTAAGGCGAATGCCGGACGTGTCTCCAAGGTTGGTTGGCACGGGACTGGGTTGTATCCTGATCCCCGGAGGCGGCGCATCATCTGCCAGATCCGCCGCCCGCACGGCTGCTGCCCCGCTGATGGCGCCGATGACGACAATCAGCAATACCCGTTTAGATTTCATGTGGCTATTCATCGCGCTCGTAAATTAGACATCCAAAAACTCGACAAACTTAAAGTCCTCCATGCATCAACGTTGCTGTATAGCCACCGCAGTCATCTCACGCTGCGCTGCGCGCGGTTCGCCCTCGAGTAGATCCGCTTTGATTGTCACGGGCGGCGCGATATGAGCCGGCACCAATTCCACGTCATAGGAAACCGAGGTCTCCGAGCACGTCCCCGTCTTGGGGTCTTTACCACCGTCAGCCGCGCGCTGGAAAGCCCGATAGACACCTGGGCAAGTAAAGAACAGCGGCAGCTCGTCGTTCGCGCCCGTGTGCACGAGCAGACGGTATATATCCTGCCAATTTTGGTAGCCGGCAAGAACTCCCTTGGCGGTTCCATCCGGCTTGAGCTCGAGTCGCAAGCGCGCACGATAAATGGTGCTGGGGATCTGCGCGCCGGTAAACCGGATCTTGAGAACGGTCAAATCAACCGGATCGGTCGTCAGCACTCCGTCGACAATCCGCCCATGAGTCGTCGCATGTCGCCTTGCATCGTTCACCTCGTGATAAGTTACATCCGCCAAAATATTGCCCTTCGGGTCCTTGATCATGGCATCCGCGCCATCGGCGATATCCACGGTAATGTGGGATGAATTGCCTGGGTCTTCGATCCCCGATACTTTGACGAGGATCGAACGGTCGCCGTCCCGCATCTGCTGTTGGCCGTAGATGCGAAACCACCCCTGAGGTCCAAACCCAACCGTGCAACCGAGAACCCGGTAGAGCTGGTTGTCGATGCCTGGCTCTCCGTTCGGTGCACTGAATTTCTCGTGGCGGCACGTGTTTTCGGTCGGTGCTCCGTCTTTTGTACCGTCGAGATTCAAACCATAGGATGTCTTGCCTTCCACAAGCTTCATGCCCGGATCCGGTACCGAAAGTGGGCCCGCGGCGACATCCGGGTTCGAAACAGAGGCCTCCAGATGGCAAACGTCCGCCCAGTTCGGGCCGCGATGTGTCATGAGGTTGGTCAGCGTCTCAGGGAGAGCCTTGCGCAATTTTTCCCGCAGCTCTGGGTCAGGAATGTGCGAAATTACGTCCTTGTTGTCCGGGCCTTCGTTGAGCCCTTCGGGACAAGTATTCTGGTCCGTGTAAACGGACGTCATGAACGAGGCGATCACATAACCTTGTGTCTCTGCCGCCCGGGCAGGAGCCGCTGCAATCCCGAAAAGACACGCCAGCAGCGGTGCCCACTCCATATAGCCAGCGGTCGTACCTTTCGCCACGCGAAGCCATAATGCTCTGGACATGATTCTTTTCCTTTCACATTTTCTATACAAAGATCTCGGATAGAGGCCGCGAAGTCTCCAGCGAAGCCGTGCCAAACTTTTCCGCGGTGACACCGTAAGCTTGCAGAATTGACAGGCCGACACGCGTTACCGGATCGCCCTTTCCCGCGACGTGTATGCCGGAGCGAATCCGGCCCGCGCCCCTGCCCGCAATCATCATCGGAATCCCGTCCACCGCATGCGTCTTCGCGAAATTGCTGTCGGAGTGAGCGAATACCAAACTGTGATCGAGGAGCGTGCCCTCGCCCTCCTTCACAGCGCTCATCATTGAAAGCAAGTTCGACCAGTTCTGCATGTACTGGAGCACGAAGGATGTGGCTAACGGCTGGTAGCCGAGCTTGCCGTCGACCGGCTCTTCATGAGTGAGCTGGTGGTGGGACCTGTCTTCGCCAGACTTGAAGATATTCGACCCCGACTCCGAAATGGCGACGTTGAAGACCCGGGTCTGGTTGCAAGCAAGCGCGAGCACAAGGATCTGCGCCAGGATGTCGTGGTTTCGTGCGACGACGCTCAATTCATGGCCGGTGTCGGCGTGTTGGGGCGCGGCCGGCACCGAGCACGCTTCATTGGCGGCTGGCTTCTCAAGTTGAAGTGCGATCTGCTGTTCGACCGATCGCAGAGACGTAAAGTATTGATCCAATCTCTGCCGGTCGTCGCTGCCGATGCGGCGTAGCAAATCCCGGCGGCTGTCCGTGATCGCCGACAGCACGCTTTGTCGAACCAGGGCCTTCGGATTCGGCTTGAAGTCGCTCGCATTCGGATCCTGGAATTCGGAACCAAAAACCCGATTATAGAAAGCGAGAGGCTCGACCTCCGCCGGATTGATCTGGGATGGCGTGCGCTGACTGAAGCTGTTCGCCGGATCGCCGACGGCGGAGATCTCCAGGGAGCGAAAGCGCGTGTCCTGGCCAATCGTATCGGCAACGATGACATCGAGCGACGGGCCGACAGTGACCCCTGGTCCAGGCGCGGTGCCGCTACGAATTGCCTGCCATCCGGAAACGTGCGCGAGGTTGCCTCGGCCGTCGAGCGGGGTATTGAACCCGCTGAAGATCGAGACCTGATCCTTGAACTTCTCGATCGCGGCGAGTTCTGGGGAAAGAACGTAGTTGGCGCCGACAGTCGTCGGTACCCAACGATCATGATTGCTGCCTAAGCCCCAGAACCAGGTCCCGAAGCGCACGGGCAGCGGCGATCCGGACGCGAGAGCAGTCCCATTCGAGTTCAGGAAACAATCGAGCAACGGCAGAGCCACCGTAACCGCCGCGCCGCCGAGCATGCCGCGAAGCAGCTTTCTCCGATTTAGAGATATGGTCATGATCAGTTCCCCTTCTGCGAGTTATTCACGTTGAGTGCGGTCTTGGAAAGGTTCGTGCCCTGGCCCGCCTCCGGCGCGATACGGTTGAAAGCGTCGCTCAGGGCAACGCGGCGCAAGAGTTCCGGAAAGCGATAGCCGTCGGCGGCGAAGTGCTGCGTCAGATCTTCCAGCCCGGCAATGTCGGCTTTTTCGACCGACCGTCCGGTGGCGTACTCGTAAACGCGGCGTACGAGGCATGGCGGCACTGCGGGGGCATCGTGCAGGATCTTTCCGAGATCGGCGGCGTTTTTGAAAGGAACGCCATTGAGCTCGCCGCTGGCGTCGATCGGAGCACCGTTTTCGGTCGAGCGGTATTCTCCGGCCGTGTCGAAATTCTCGAGCGCCAACCCGATCGGGTCCATGATTTTGTGACAACCCGCGCAAGCGGGATTTGACCGATGCGCCGTGAGCCGGTCTCTTGCCGTTCTATGGACCGCGTTCGTCGTATCCTCGAAAAGCGTAAAATCAACGTTGCCCGGCGGATCCGGCACCTTCTGACACAGCAGGAGTTCTCGCACGGCCTTGCCGCGCAGGGTCGGAGAACTTCTGCCCGCGTGCGAGTGCAGAGCGACGAATCCTAACTGCGTCAGGATGCCGGCACGCGGACTATCCGGAGAAAACTCATAAGGTTCCCATCCGTCAGCCTTGTCGACAGTCACGTTATAGAGCGGCCCCAACGTGCGTGTCAGGAACGTCTTATGGGTCGTGAACAGGTCACGGTAATCGCCATGCTCGGTAATCAGCACCTCGACGATTGTGCGAAGAGCCTGTTCTTTTGAGTCCTCGGCGGCCTGAAGAGAAAATTTGGGATAGAGAGCCGCGTCTTTCTGGAGATCGCGGAAAGTCTCGAACTGCAGCATGTCCGAGAAAAAGACCTCGACCCCCTGCGCCAATCGCGGTGAAGCCAGTAGACGATCGACTTGGCGAGTCAGGCCTTCTTTGTTGTCCAACTCGCCATTGGCGGCCGCCGTCAGAAGTTCCTCGTCCGGGATGGCGTTCCAGATCAGAAAGCTGATGCGGGATGCCTTGGCGTACGGCGTGAACTCACGCGAACCGGGTTGTTTCGGATCGGCCTTTGTATCTTCTATTCGGAAGAGAAAATTGGGATTATCCAGGAGCCCCACGAGGCTCAAGGCCAGGCCCTGATAGAAATCGCCAAGTTTTTGAGCCCCCGCATCGGCTATCTCGATCTGCACCTCACGTTCTCTCGCCGTCAACTGACGGCGGAAGATGAGCGGGCCCACCTTTGCGAAAAACTTACCTGCGCAAGCCGGGTCCGCCGCTTTGACCGACTTTGGTGCGCACGGAATTAGAATGTCTCGATGATCTTTATCGACGATTTGGTCCGCGATGCTGCGGGCCATGACGTCATATTGCTCCAATCCCGACGGCGTTACCGCGACCCGGCTGGCTCCGGTTGCGATCAGACCATTGGCGGAACGAATATCCGGTTCGAAACGCCCGCCGACTTTGATGTCCGGCCCGAAAATATCGGCGATCGCCTCACGGTATTGATCTTGCGTGAGGCGTCGCACAACCGCGGGCCCTCCCTCCTTCAGCGGCCCGTCCGTCCCCTCGCCCGCTCTCGCAGTCAGGCCGGCCGTAGCCAGGACGAGTGCTGACAACGCTGCTAATACTTTAACGCTCATGAGAGGCAGAGTCCCTAGGATCCAAATCGATAGCGGAAATCCAGACCCACTTCGCGCGGCAGCCCGATGTCGTAGCGATACCGGCAGGGGCCCGTCGCCGGGCAGGCGAGTGCGCTTACCGGCACCTCGTCCGACAAATTCGGTCGGGCGTCGAAGATATTTTTCGCGAACACCGTGACCACATAGCGATGGAAGTCCGCACCCAATCTCAAGTCGGTCAGCTCGTAGGCTGCGCGCGGCAGGCCCGTGGCCACTTCCGTATAGCTGACGCTCCGTCCGGTATAGCTATATTGGCTGCGCACGAAGTAGTTACCCCAGGGTTGAGGAATCGCATAGTTTAAGGATGCATTCCCGGTCCACTGCGGCACGCCGCTGAGCGGTTCGCCCACATAATATTCCGTACCCGGAACCACCTTCGTGATCTTCGCATCGTCGTAGCCGGCCGCGAGATTTACGGTGAGATTATCCGTGACCCGCGCACTGGCCTCCAACTCGCCGCCGTCGCTCTTCGCGGAGCCGAGGTTGAGCGTCAGGCCCGCAAAGCAGCCGCCGGCCCCGTTGGAGAGGGTTTCCGATTGCTGGATCTCGCTCCAATCGATGTGGAAAGCGGCCGCGCGGAGGGACACACGATCGTCGAGCGCCGTGAGTTTGACGCCGAGCTCATAACTCCACAGATTATCGGGCCCGTAGGGAATTTGTTCGGTTGTGCTGAACCCAAAGCCGCCGCACGCCCCGCCGAGCGGCACGTTGGCGCCGCCGATTCGAAAGCCCTTGGCTGCCGTAGCGTAGATCATGGTTTGCGCATCTAACTGGTATTTGGCTGAAAAACGCGGCGTGAAAGCGTTTTCTGAGACGTTTGTCTGCCCAAGCCCGGTGCCGAAGATTCCATCGGAAAATGTATAGGTGTAGTTGGTCAGGTGGGATTCGCGTCCGCCCACTTGAATTTCCAGCGGCTTGAATGGCGTATAGGTCAGGCCGACATAACCGGCGAGCTGCTTCGTGTTGTTGATCGTGGGATTCTCGTTCCATACGACGTCCGTACCGTCGCCCTGCAAGCCAGGCATGACGACCGTATTGACGTAGCGGTCATGAACGTCCTGATAGAACACCCCTGCGACCACCTGGACAGGAAAATTGAAGTTCGACTCGAAGCGATCCTCTTCCGTCGTAATGTGGTTATAGCCATCGCCAATCGATGGCGCCGCCAGCAAGAGCGTGGGGGACAGATATATAGAGTTCGCGTCGGCGCCGTCTTCCAGATCGGAAAAGTGACGCGTGAAGTAGCTCGTCGATGACACGAAGCGCCCGAAAGGAACGGTATAGCTGGCGGTAAAGGCGACGAAGGAGAACTCATCGGCGTACGACTCAGGCTGATCCAGGATTCGGCGCTGAACCAGATTGTTGTCATAGTAATCGGCGAGTGGAAAGCCATTGGCCGTCGTCTTCTGCCACCTGACCATGGGAGTCAGAACCAGTCCATCGACCGGCGTCACGCGGAACGTGGCGCCCAGGCCTTCCTGGGGCGACGCACCTACGTTGTTGACGACTTTGGCGGGCCCGGGGACCGATTGGCCCGTGACGTTGAGGGCGAGCGGATCGTCATAGGTTCGTTGGAAATAGCCCGGTGTATAGCTCCCGAAGGCGGACAACCGTACGGCGGCCACATCCCTCACGAGCGGCACGTTGACCACGGCTGAGGCCTGACCGCCCGGCACGTCCGCGTGCGCCAAATCGTAACCTTGGAGGTCGACTGTGCCGCTGTAATTTTGCAGGTCGGGGGGCTGCGTGATCAGGCGGACCATACCGCCCATGGAAGAGGCACCGAACAAGGTGCCCTGCGGCCCCCGTAGAACTTCGATGTGATCGATATCGAGAACGCGAGGGTCGAGTGATACGGGTAGAGGCGTGTCGTCGATGTAAAAGGCGGTCGTGTTATTGCCGGAAATGCCGCGAATGGTGAAGCCCAGAGACCCAGGGATGCCCTGCCCCCCGTTGCCGCCTATGCCGAACGAGAGATTGGGCGCATCTTTGGCGTAGTCCGCGAAGTCCTGAATGTCGAAGTTCTCGATCGTGGCGCTCGAGATCGCGGTGATGCTGAGCGGAGCATCCTGCACTGTCTCGGCACGGCGCTCGGCCGTAACGACAACCTCTTCGAGTGAGTTGGCGCTGTTCGAGCTGTTGCTGCCTTCGGTCTGCGCGCGCGCGGGCAACATGCCGCCTAGGCTGGCCACTGCTGTGAGGGCCATAGCCAATGTGGATCTGGACAAAACGTAACTCCTGGGTCATCCCGCGATCAAAAGAATAGTTGCCCTGGACCTGATATACCAATGCCGCTTGGTCATAGTTAAATAACCTTAGCCACGTAGACGCCACCGCTATGATGGAAGTATGGTTGAGGCGCAAAGGTGACCAGCGTGCTTTAAGATCACCGCTCCACGGGCTCTAGATCACCATCGCTGGCGATATGAGAGCGTGGACCCTGTTCATGGCGCTAACGTCGGATTGGAGGCTTACGAAATGAAAACGCTCGGAACGATCCTGGTTGCGATATTCGCGCTTCTCGGTGCGCAACATTCAATCGCGGTGGACGACATAGCAGATCGGCCCAAGACCCTCCAACATGAAGCCGAAATTGCGAGCTTGCTGGAGAGCGCCCCCTGGGTATCGCCCGGTCTGTCGAAGGACAAGGTTCTTTATATGGTGAGCTGGCAATCCTGCCCCTACTGCCTCGCCTACGAGCGTGACGACTTTCCTAAGCTCCAGGCCGCGGGTGTGGATACACGGGTGATCGTTTATGTCCGCGCCATAAGCTCCACACCGCAGGAGCGGGCGGGTGTTGCCGAGCTGTGGCGGCACCGCAGTTGGGAGTTGTGGAAACAATTCGTAAAAGTTCCCACCTCGTCCTGGACCGCCGAGGGGTTACCTGCAGACACAGCTCCGGATAGCGTCGCCCTGGTGTCGAAAAGCCAGGACCTCGCCGATAAGTTGCGGGTGCTCATGTCCGAAAACGGCATCGGCACCAGGCAGCACCTGAATCTCCCGACGCTCATCTGGCGGGGCAAGGATGGGCATCTGCGCGGTTGCGGCTGCGAGAATGTCGAGGTACGCAAGTACGTGTTGGAAGAATTGGGCGCCAGCTGAGTTTTAAATGATCGGCCGGTTTGTCGTTCTTTGCGCGCTGCTGTTGCACTTGCGCGCCGCTTGCGCCAATGACGCCGTCGTCGAGACGCCCCAGACGCGGGTGGAGTTGAGCGCGGAGCGTCGTGTCGCGGCACCGGGCGAGAGCCTGTGGGTGGCGCTGTCGTTCGATCTCAAGCCCAATTGGCATACCTATTGGCGCACGCCGGGGGATGCAGGCGAGCCCATCGTCATGAAATGGAAGCTGCCGGCTGGCGTTGTCGCCGGTCCTATCGAGTGGCCGACTCCTGAACGCTTTACCTTTAGCGACATTGCGGGCTTCGGATACACCGGGCATGTAACGCTGCTGACGGAGCTTGAGATCGCTTCATCCGTTGCCGCGCCGAAAGAAATACTTCTCAAAGCCGACGGCGCTTGGCTGGCCTGCGCGGAAATTTGCGTTCCGGAAGAAGGCAGCTTCAGCCTGCCCGTTAAGATCGATGCCGCGCGCCGGAACGTCGTGGCAAACCCGGCGTTCATCGCCGCCCGCGACGCCGTGCCGCGCCCGGCGCCGTGGCCGGTGCACACCACGAGATCAGGCAATACTTTGATCATCACCGCTGGTCCCGGCATAAATGAGCACGCGCTCAGAAGCGTGCTGTATTTCCCCTATGACGGGGACCTCATCGCCAACGGGGCGAAGCAAGATTTCCGCCTTCAAGACGGCACACTCGAGCTGACGGTCCCCCTGACGCCCGATGCTTCGAAACGTGTAGAAGCAGCCGGGGTGTTGCGTTTTGATCAGGAGAAAAGTGCAGTACCTGCAGGGTATACCTTCGCCGCGCCGATTTCGTGGGACGTGGGGAAATGACATATCACATTGCGCGCAGCTATTTTCTGCGTCCGGTTTCCTTTCCCATGCATCCCACGCCGTAGCGCATGCGTTCACGGCTCATTCTCGTTCCAGCAGCGATCGTGGCGAGTGTCGCGGCGCCGAGCATCAGTGCCAAGGTATACATGGATGTTGCGCAAGCCCAGGCCCTCATGTTTCCCGGCGTTTCCTTTAAGGAGCACTTTCTAACGCTGAATCAGGCTCAATTCAACGCAATCATCGACGACTCCAATGTCGAGGTTTATTCGCGCCAGGTTAAGGCATGGCAATCAAACACAGGCGACTGGTTCGTTGTTGATCAGGTGCGTGGGAAGGACGACTGGATTACTTATGCCGTCGGCGTCGATGCAAAGGGAGTCGTGCGACATATCGAGGTCCTGGAATGCCTGGACAACTACGATGGAATTACAGCTCCGACCTGGCGCGCCCAATTTTACGGCAAACGGCACGGTTCGCACTTCGACGACGTGCAGACGATATCCGGCGCGACTTTATCCTCCGAGCAATTGATCGCGGGGGTGAAACGTGTCCTGTCGACGCTGGCGTTGGCTGTGGAACCATAAAATGAAACGAGCCGGAGAGGAGCTTTCTGCATGACGGGGTGGGGTTATTTTGCGATCGGGTGTGCTCTCCTCGTCGCGGCGACAACGTCAATGTTGGCGCATGCGGATGACCAGGATGTCATCGACTACCGCCAACATATCATGAAGACCATGGAGGAGCAGACCGCGGCGATCAACCAGATCCTTCAGCAGAAGGCCCCGGCGGAGAACTTCGCCATTCATGCTCGGATTCTCGCGACTACGGCGGCTACGGCAAAGAAGGCCTTTGAATCCAAGGTCCTTGGTGGGGAGGCGAAGGCCGACGTTTGGGCCCACTGGGCCGATTTCGCCAAGCGCCTCGATGACTTGACGGCTGCCACGGCTGATCTGGCCAGCACGGCGAAGGCGGGCGGCGTAGCCGCCGCCGCGCCGAAAGTACAGACCGCACTGACCTGCAAGAGCTGCCACGACATCTACTTCGTGGAACGGAAGAAATAGCCATGAGCCGGCGTCGTTGAATATGATGAAGCACACCGTCAAGACAGTTGTCCAAATCTTCCTGCTTGCGATTTTTCTTCCGGCAGTCGTAAGCGCCGATGATCAGGATGTCATTGACTACCGTGAGCACATCATGAGAACGCTCGATGAGCAATCGGCGGCGGTGGGTATGATTCTCTCGACCGTCATTCCGGGCGACAACATGGCGGCGCATTTGCAGGCCATTGCTTTGACGGCGCAGATCGCGCTCAAAGCCTTTGAGCCGAAGGTGCTCGGTGGCGAAGCCAAGCCCGAGGTATGGAGCAACTGGGAGGATTTCTCCAAACGCATGAACGAATTTGCGAAGAATACCGCGTTGGTGGCCGCCCAGGCGAAAGAGAAGGGTTCTGAGGATCCCGCGCTCGCCGACAAGGTGGTGGATGCCCTCTCTTGCAAGAGCTGCCACGATGACTATCGCAAGGAGAAGAAGTAATTCCGGTCGAGGTCGGCCGCGTTCGATTGGTCGTGGCGGCGTGCGCCGTCGCTGCCTGCATGCTTCCGCTTTGCGCCGCCGCGTCCGCCGACACCAACCCGCCAGGACGTCCACCTGCGGCCGGGCCGCCGCAAATCTTGGAGCCGCCGTCCGTCTCTGCCTCCCTCCCTACCACGGCGGCACGAGGCAGATATCTCGCCGATGCCGGCAATTGCGTCAGTTGCCATACCCGACCGGGGGGGATGCCCTTCGGGGGCGGCGTCCGATTCGAAACGCCTTTCGGAACGCTCTATTCGAGCAATATAACGCCCGATATCGCGACGGGAATCGGTGCATGGAAAGCCGATGATCTGCGTCGGGCGATGCATGAGGGCATCGCAGCCGGCGGTTATCGGTTATTTCCCGCGTTTCCATACCCGTCGTTCACCAAGATGACCGACGCCGATATCGATGCGATCTATGCCTATCTGCATACGCTGCAGGCGGTGCGCTACACGCCCCCGAGCAGCAGCTTTATTTTCACCCAACGCTGGGCGATGGCGCCGTGGAACGCTTTGTTCTTCACCGAAGAGCGTTTCACCCCAAATACCGCTCAGTCCGGCGAATGGAACCGCGGTGCGTACCTGGTCCAGGTTCTTGGCCATTGCGGTGCATGCCACACGCCGCGCAACCTGTTCATGGCCGAGACTGCGGAAAAGGCCTATGACGGCGGGCTGCTGCTGGACCAGGTGGCGCAAGGCAAGATTCGGCGGTGGTCCGCCGTGAACCTAACCTCGGCGAAGAATGGGCTCGGCGCCTGGTCGGTGAACGATCTCGCGAAGTATCTGCAGACGGGATTCAGCGCACGCGGCGGCACCTTTGGGCCGATGAATGAGGTCATCGTTAACAGCCTGAATAAATTGACTGCCGAGGACGTAAGGGCAATGGCGGTGTATCTGAAGAGTTTGCCTGCTCAGGAGTACCGTGGTGACGGCGTCACCCCGCAACAGGCCCACGCAGGCGAGGCGATCTACAGGGCTCGCTGCGAAAAATGTCATTCCGCTTCAGGCCGCGGCGGTATGTTCAGCGGTCCGCCCTTGGCAGGCAGCGCAGTTGTGCAAGCGGCGGATCCAGCCTCTTTGATAAATATCATCCTTTACGGCCCCGAAACGCCGAAAGACGTCGCGTTCGGCGCATGGGAGACGATGCAGTCATACGCGGAGGTGATGGATGATTCCCAAATCGCCGCCGTCAGTAACTACGTGCGTGGCAGCTGGGGCAATCGCGCTGCGGCGGTCAACCCGGCTGATGTTACGCAGCAGCGCTGAAGTCGGCTGAGATCAGGCACCCAAATGCTCAAAGCTTCTTTTCTCATTGTTTTCGGCCTAGTTTTTTTCGGCACCGCGCAGGCGGCCTCGACGCCTCCCAACGCCGTCGCACTCATCGACGGGAAGCCGATTTCGGAGGGGGATCTCGACGAACGCGCGGCGCCCAAGCTGCTCGAGCTAAATGAGAAGATCTTCGAAATCAAGGATCAAGCCCTCACTGAGATGATCGATGAGCAGCTTCTCAATCTAGAAGCGGGCCGTCTCAACTTATCGGTGCCGCAGCTCTTGGATCGTGAAGTCGATTCACGAGTTGCCAAGCCGACACCAGCCGATGCCGAGAGCTACTACAATGAGATGAAAGACCGCATTGCACGTCCGCTCGAGGAAATTCGCCCGACTATCCTCGAGGTTCTTTTGGAAACTCGTCGACGCACCGCCTATGACACCTATCTGTCCGGGCTGAGATCCCAAAATAAGGTCGTGCTGCTTCTGGCTCCGCCTCGCACCGCGGTTTCCATCGATCCGGCGCGCGTTCGCGGGCCGGCGAATGCACCGATTACGATCGTGGAGTTTTCTGATTTTGAATGCCCATACTGCGGCCGGGTCGAGGATACGTTGCGGCAGTTGGAGTCCCGGTACCCGACGCAGATCAGGGTGGCGTATCGCGATTTGCCGTTCCATGCACGGGCCGAGCCCGCCGCGGAAGCCTCACGTTGCGCTCTGGCACAGGGCAAGTACTGGCCATATCACGACTTGCTTTTCGATAATCAACAGCATTTGGAGAGCGACGATCTATCCAAGTATGCGGCTCGCCTGAAAATGGACGCGAAAAAATTCGACGAATGCACCGCCCACAAAATTTACGCGACCGATATAAAGCAGGACCTCGACGAAGCACAGAAACTTGGTATCACTGCAACGCCGACGTTCTTCATAAACGGCATGATGCTCATCGGTGCCACTCCTATGGATGACTTCGCACGCTTGATTGATCGTGAGCTTGAACGCATAAAGGTCGCGTACCATTGATTGTGTTCAAGGTACGTGTAGCGTAGCTCGATAGCGCTCCTCGCTCACATTGTCGCGTTGGGCGAGATCCCATCAGGGCTTGAGCTGAGCGCGAATTTCGCCCGGCTTGTGCTCGGCACTATGGACGTTGACGTAGAGGTTGCCTGCCGTGAAGCTGGCGTATTGCTCATCGGTAAGCTTCGAACCGGCGGGCACCGACCATACGCCATCAGCGGTTTTCTCTAGCGTGATGATGGGCGGCCCACTCTGACCAGGGGCTCCCACGTGGATGTGCGCAACCGTTCCGTCGATTCCGGTGGTTTTGATGCTACCGCTGACCGATTTGTCCTTCGCAATCTTGATGACACCGGTGCCGGTCGCGGAGGTGGCAACAGGCGGCGTTTCTTCGCTGCCGTTCAAGCTGACCTTGATGTCTTTCGCCCACGCCGACCCCGCGGTGACGAACAATGCGGCCGCCGCCAGCACGGCGCCCGCACGGGACTTCTTGACGAATAGGCTCATGAGTTACTCCATATATTCCGTTGTGGCTATGAGAAGTGCGTAGTCGGTATCTTCTAGCCGCACCATTGGATTCCGCCGTACGCTTAGCAGCCGTATCGGCCACATTATAGCCGCGTTTTTTTCCGCTGATTCACTGCTCACCAAATATTTGGTTATTCGCTTAGAAACGATACGGCTAGTCTCGCGCGGCGGGCGGCCTGGCGGGCCGGCGAATTTTCCTACGCAAACACTGGGCGAGAGTCCGATAGCTGCGACTCGGCGCGGACCTAGACTCCACTGAACTTGGTTTCGAGCACGATTATGCCCCATGGGCTCTCCCACGGCTTGCTGGTGTCGTCGATTTTCCCGGAGGCGCTTCGCCGCTCCGGGGCGCAGTTCGCCGTCTCACCGAATGCCCGTGGACCGAGGCCATGGATCGATTTGCGCGAGCAACGGGCCCCATGAAAGCCTTCATCTTCGATCTTGATGGCACGCTCGTAGACTCGGTTTACGCCCACACGCTGGCATGGCAAGCGGCCTTGTCCGAGTTCGGAATGTCATGTCCGGCGTGGGCCATCCACCGCCGCATCGGGATGAGTGGGACGCTTTTGGTCAAGGCCTTCGCGCGCGAGCAGCGCCGTACCTTGAGCGATGCCGATATCGATCGGCTGGGCGAGCGCCACGGGCGGCTGTTTCACGCGCTCGCTCCTTCTTGCAGGCCGCTTCCCGGTGCAATGGAGCTATTGGCCTATCTGTCGGAATCGAGAATCTCCTACGGCATCGCTACTTCCGGCAAGCCTCAAGAAATTGAGAGTTCATTGAATGGTCTCTCCCTCAGCCCCTCCGCGGTAGTCGTTGATGGCAGCATGGTGCACGAAGTGAAGCCGGAGCCGGATTTGTTTCTGCTCTGTCAGCAGAAGCGCAACGTTGAACCTAAGGATTGCACCGTTGTTGGCGACGCCGTCTGGGATATCCAAGCGGCACGCCGCTCGAGCACTTGGAAAGTTAAACGTAACTGTCTTTTCGCGCCGTGTGCTGCGCGGAGACATCGCCTCAGCAGACAGCGACGATGAGCTACCCGTAGAACTCTCCGCTCAAACGTTTAGGACCCACAGCTCTCTGTGACACACCGCACAGCACGCCTCGAGCCCTCCCGTTACCGTAACCCGAGTGCGCATTTCCCCTGAGGCCCGCGTCCTTCGACCGGGGGCCGTATTCAACTTGTACCGTGATGTCTGGCGGCAGATGGAGGGCGAGCGCCGTGTCTTCGTGGGCGCGGTCATCCTGCTCATCTCGGCGCAGGTCGTATTGCTCGCGGTGCCTTACATGTCTGGGAAAGCCCTTAACGCGTTGCAGTTTCACGGCACCGCAGGCTTCCGCGACGCGGCCTTCTGGCTGTCGATGGTCTTGGTGATCGCCTGCGGTAGCTGGTTGCTTCACGGTCCGGGAAGGATTCTTGAGCGTCGCGGCGCCCTGCTCATCCGCCAGCGCATGTCGGCATCGCTCGTGGAACGCCTCTTTCAACTGCCGCTTGCTTGGCACGAAGCACACCACTCGGGTGCGACTGCGCATCGCGTCCAGCAGAGCAGCCAAGCGCTGTCCAGCTTCGCGCAAAGTCAATTCATTTATCTCAACAGCGCCGTCCGTCTATTCGGTCCGCTGCTCGCACTCTGGTGGGTGCAGCCGATCGTCGGACTGGTAGCGGTCGGCGGCTTTACACTGATCATTTGCTCTGTGATGGGATTCGATCGCGCCATGTTGAGGCTCGCGAACCAGGAGAACGAAGCGGAGCGGCGTTATTCCGCCACGCTCATCGACACCCTCGGCAACACGGGGTCGGTCTACGCCCTCCGTCAGGCACGGGGGGTCGCTACCCGACTGCAGCACCGATTATTGGCCGTCTTCGTACCGTTGCGCCGAGCGATCGTGCTAAACGAGCTCAAATGGTGCACGGTGGACCTCTCCACCCGAGTGCTCACTTGCTTTCTGGTGGGACTGTCTGTCTGGCTGGCCACTCGGACGAATTCCGCCGGCGTCGCAGGCAAAACGCTGCTTCTCGGCAGCCTGTACATGGTATGGGAATATGCCCAGCAGGCCGCGGGTGTGATCTGCTCTATCGCCTCGCATTTTCAGAGCTTCGCCCGCCAGCACGCCGACTACAAGAGTGCGGATCTGATTCGGTCCAGCGTGCCTAGTTCCCCGGCGCCGGAATCCACGACACCCGCGCGATGGGAGCGGATGACCGTTCGCGATCTGACCTTCCGGCACGCGTCTGCTCGCGGCGCCGCGCCGGCGCTCGAGCGGCTGGCCTTCCGGCTCGAGCGTGGCAAGCGCTATGCACTCATCGGCGCCAGCGGCTCTGGAAAAAGCACGTTGATGCGTGTGGTCGCCGGACTCTATTCGGCCGAGCGTATCGCGCTCACACTGGACGACGGCCCCGTTCACGTCTTGCCCGCCGAGACAGCGCAACTGCTGCGAAGACGCGCGACCCTCATCCCTCAGGATGCGGAGCTCTACGAGGGGACACTCGCAGAGAATCTGGGGCTTTGCGAGTCGGTGCGGGGCGCCCCCGCCGCCTGTGCCTATTTGGATGCGCTCGAGGCAGCCTGCGTCACTGACTTCGTGCAGCCGACCGAGCTGGGGCTCGAGGTCTCGGTCGCCGAGCGAGCCGCTGACTGGTCCGGCGGCCAGCGCAGCCGCATCGCCCTGGCGCGAGGTGTTCTGGCCGCCGGCGGAAGCGACATCGTCCTAATGGACGAGCCGACGGCCAGCCTCGACCCGGCGACCGAAGCACGCGTCTATACGAATCTGTTCGCAACCTTTGCCGACGCCTGCGTGATCTCCTCGGTACACCGCTTGACTCTCCTCGACCGGTTCGATCAAGTGTTAGTCATGCAGGAAGGTCGTCTAGTGGCGCAGGGTTCGGTGGACGAACTCGCCTCGACCTGCCCAGAGTTTGAGCGGCTCACTACCCTCCAAGCGCATCGGCCCACCGTGACACCGTATCGCGCGGAGCGCGCTAGCGTCGCGTAGGCCGGCCAGCCTATCCTTTGTATGCGCGGATCAATTGGGAGACCAAAACACCGTTGATCGTGAATCCGGTTATGTTGGAGTTAGTTACAGCGGCATTTGAGAGATTGACATCGGAGAAGTTGGCGCCGGAGAGATTGACATCGCGAAACCGGCTCATCCTTAAATTGGCATCCTCAAACCTGACGTGTTCCAGATTGACATCTTAAAAACTTGACCCTGCAAGCTCGCTGTCCTCGACGACGAGCTGCTTAGTGACGCCTCTCATCACATCGTCGGCTTTTGCCTGGAAGGCAAGGAGATAACCATTGCAATCTCTTACGCCAAATTCCCGCGACCCGTAGGCCATCTCTTGCAGAGGCCAGACAACCTCGGCTTTGTCCTTGACGCTGTCGAAGTAGCGGTCGATATCAGTGACCGCAATGTAAACCGTAAGCGATCCCGGGCCCGCATCTTCCCAGAGATCCGACTCGGTGAATATTAGCGAGCTGTTGTTGAGGGTCACGGTCACCGTGTCACCATGGGAGGGGCGTACGTCGAATCCCATCGTATCCCGATAGTAGTCGCGAGCTTGCGTCAGACTTTTGCAATGGAGGAGTAAACTTAAAGACATGCGGGGGAGCCTCCTGCCTACACCTATCCTGCGGCGGGCCAGAACGGTATCAACATTGGAACCTTGCAGCGGTATTGCTGATATGCACCAGCGTCAAGTTGGCCGGAGAGCCATATCTCCTCCAGTCGTGCCTTCATCCAGACACCGATTGCGCTCAAAACCAAACCCACCATCCCTGTAACCGTTCCCTTTGCCACTGCCGTCGCGACGACCGCCGTCATAATCCCGGTGTAGATTGGATGACGGACGATTGAATAGGGTCCGGTATCGACGATGTAGTGGTTCTCCTTGGCCGTGATACGACCCGACCACAACTTGCCCAGATACAATCGCGCCCACCACGCAAAACTGACCCCGCCGGCGACGAGGAGCGCGCAGCCCCACGCCTCGGATCGGCTGACCAGCCATAGCCGTAACGGTCCATCGTAACCGTGCGTCGGAACCCCTAGTATTACCGCGCCGGCGATCAACAATGTGCGGTAGCCAATTTCGCGCCTTATGCCGAGACGCTTGTCAACGGCGCTGCTCCAGCTCGCAGCAAGTAACCAGGAGGCTGCAAACGCAATCCACTCAATGATGATGACGAGACCAGGCCGGAGCATTGCCCTATCTCCCCTGTACTGCTCTGACGGTGGAATTCCATTCGGACGCTAGCTCAATCAGAGCCTCGAGCGTTTGTCTCGTATGATCGATGCGTTCCTCTCCCACCATCGCTGCAACCCGTCGCTCAACTCGATCAATCGCACGTCGGCATACCGCCGCGACCTCTTTCCCCCGATCCGTAAGAGTCAGGCGCATGCGGCGGCGATCGACCGTATCGATCGACCGCTCCACGTAGCCGCGCAGCACGAGGGAATCCAGAAGCTGGCTGACTGCTTGCTTCGATATGCCGAGGCGTCCGCCCAAATCAGCTGGTGAGGCATCGCCCGCAGCGATTGCCGAAATCGTGTACACGCCGTCGCGAGGCAGGTCATCAAACCCGGACTGGGCCAAGGGCGTACGAACAGCGATCACGTAGGTTTTGCCGGCCGCTCGCATGAGAGCCGCCAAACTCAGCTTGGGTGATTCGCGCATCTTCTTAAAATAACCCCTATACGGATATCGTCAAGTATATAGACGATCCGTATTATTGACCACCATCCGGCAGGCTGTAAAGAAATCGACGTCCCCGTAACGACCGACCGTCGGGAGGCCATGGTGATGGACCTGCCTGGCCCGTACCGTTGGCTCCGTTTCGGTCTTGATGGCCTGATGACTGGTTTCAGGGCAGCAGCACAATCTTGCCGCGGATATGTCCCTGCCCGAGGAGCGAGAAGGCCGCTCGAACGCCACTCAGAGGAAATGTCGCGGCAATCGGCACGTCCAGTTCACCCGAGGCGACCAGCGTGGCCAACTCCGCGAACACGGAAGAGTTTAGCGCCGCGCTGCTCCCCTCGGTCTTCGCCCCGTACTCACGCGCGGCGGCAAAATCGATGATGGTGTCGATGCGCTCATGGGGAACGCCGAGCTCGACCGCCAACCTAACGTAACCTTCCCCGTGCGTGTCGATGAACGCATTGATTCTTTTCTCGCGCAGCCGCTCGCTGAGGTCCGCCCCGTACGACTCTGGTTTGACCCCGTGTGCGGCCAGCCATTCGTGATTAGGCGGGCTGGCGATGCCGATCACTTCCGCGCCTGTGCGCCTAGCGAGCTGCACGGCGATCGACCCCACTCCGCCCGCAGCAGCAGATACCGCCACGGTGTCTCTCCTCTTGAGGGATACCGCCCGCACTGATGCATAAGCCGTGCTGCCGGCGATCCCCAGCGAACCCGCGACTTCCCAAGGTACCTTGGCCGGCCTGATTGTCAGATTGTGCGCATCGACGACGACGTACTCAGCGTGGCTGGCGCGCTGGTTGGTGAAGCCGATCACTTCGTCGCCAACCGCGAAGCTTTCGACCCCCGGTCCGACCTTCGTCACGATGCCGGCCAGATCGCTGCCTTCGCCCGAAGGGAACGTGGCCGGCCACATGGCGTGCATCAACCCCTCGCGGATCTTCGCCTCGCCGGGATTAATTGACGCGGCCTTGACCTTTACCAGCACCTCGCCACGGGACGGTTCGGGGATCGGCACCTCCTCAACCTGCAGGACCTCGATCCCGCCATACCTGTCGAATCGCACTGCTTTCATGAGCTTTCCTAGTCCAACTGCGCAAGCCCAGAAGTGTAGTCGAAGAGCACCCACTTCCCCTTACGCTGGGAGAGGCCGCGGCACGCCTTGGGCTGGTGTGCGGGGAAACCAACCGCGCAGCCGGTATTAATCGAAATAATGTTAATATCGTTCTTTAATCAATTGAATATACTGCGGATTATACCTGAACATTTCGATCTCCTTAACGCCGACTGGAGCGCTCTGCCGGATCCTCGGCCGCTACCGGTTTTTATCACGACGCTACCTCGATGAGATCGCGAACGCCGTCCGACAGGCAGGCGGCGCCCAAGTCCGCCTCCCATGCCGACGAGCGGATCACCCAGGGCCTCATAGCCGCCCTGAGCTTGGTCGATATTCGGGTTCCGGATCATGTAATTGTCGCCGGCGACGGCCATACCGCTGTTCGATTTTCAAGTCCGAAAGCGGCCGGTGCTATACGAACGGTTGCTGTAAAGTCCGCGACGCGCAGTCCACGCATTCACGGTAAAAAAGCGGGGAGATCTAGTGGTTACAAACGAAGACGTACTTGTAGATTGTGGCCGTAGGTCGATTTTTAAGGGGCCGCTGGAGGTGGCGGCAGCGCAGGCAATATCCTACCTTTCAAACGTGGATGAGCGTCCGGTAGGCGCGGCGGCTGACGCCGCGGTGCTCCGAACCCGAATTGCTAAGCCGTTTCCTCGGCGCGGGCTTCCGGCGGAACAGGTGATCAGCGAACTGGCGAATGATGTTGACCACGGTTTGCATGGTGTTGCGAGCGGACGCTTTTTCGCATGGGTGATTGGCGGTTCACTTCCGGCGGCCCTGGGCGCAGATTGGCTGACGTCTGCATGGGATCAAAATGCGCACAACTACGGGACGGGACCGGCAGCCGCCATCACCGAGGAAGTGGTCGGCAGTTGGTTGAAAGAGATATTCGGCCTTCCGCGTCAAAGCTCTTTTGCACTCGTGACTGGCTGTCAGATGGCACATTTCACCTGCCTCGCGTCGGCGCGGTACGCACTGCTGGCGGCGCGCGCATGGAATGTCGAAGCGAATGGATTGTCCGGTGCGCCGGCGATCCGGATCCTCAGCAGCGACCAAGCCCATGGTTCAATCGATCGCGCCGTGGGCATGCTCGGGATAGGTACATCCAATATCATGAGGTTATCGTCCGACTCCGACGGCCGTCTGGAGCCCGCCGCGCTCGAATCGGCACTCGCCGCCGATGCCAACGCGCCGACGGTTGTAGTCTTGCAGGCAGGCGATCTGAATATTGGGGCGTTCGACCAATTCGAGATTCTAATTCCCATCGCGAAGCGATATGGAGCATGGGTTCATATCGATGGAGCGTTCGGCCTTTGGGTCGCAGCCAGCGCGTCTTACCGGCACTTGCTCGCCGGGGTCGACGCGGCGGACTCTTGGGCGACCGATGGACATAAGTGGCTCAACGTTCCTTATGACTGCGGATATGCTTTCGTCGCGGATCCAAGAGCGCACGGCAGCTCGATGTCGCATCGTGCGTCATACATTTCTTATTCCTCGGAGGCGCGCGACCAGGCTGACTGGAACCCAGAGTGGTCGCGTCGGGCAAGGGGATTCCCGAGCTACGCAGCGATTCGACAACTGGGCGTCGACGGAATATCTGAGATGATCGAGCGCTGCTGCACGCAGGCGCGCTCTCTGGTGACGGGAATTGGCCGCCTGCACGGTGCAGAGTTGATCTGGGAACCGCGGATCAATCAAGGGTTGGTCCGATTCTTGGATCTAAACGCGGTGGCCTCTGAGCAGGATCACGATCGTAGAACGGACGATATGGTCGCAAGGATCAACGCTGCGGGTGAAGCATTTTTTAGTGGTACCACTTGGCGGGGCCGTCGGGCTATGCGAGTGAGCGTCTGCAATTGGCGAACAACGACCGACGACGTCATGCGCACGGTGACGAACGTCGCGCAGCTGCTGCATTGCTCAGCCCAGCGTTAACCGTACACGAGGTCTGTGCTCTGTCCGACCTCAATAATATAGCCATCGGGGTCGCGGATGTAGCAGCGCGTCTCGCCGTATTTGGGGATCGGCGCCGTGATGAACTCCGCTCCTCGACTTTTCCATAATTCATAGCACGCTTGAATATCCGCAACCCGGAAATTCATAAAACTGTTGATGTGATTCGGGTCGGGGACGCTGAGCGTTACCGTCGGCTTGTCCGGGGTCGGGCCGCCCCCGACATTCAGAATCATCCAGATATTCGCGAGCTGAAGGTACCCGGGCGCATTGCCGTCACCCAGGCTTAGAATGCGAGCACCGAAGACCTTTTCGTAGTAGCGAGCCGATCGCTCGATGTCGGCGACGGTGAGAAAATGGGCGATGCTGATCCCCTCTCGCGGGGGCATCTCGTAGCTCTTCTGCCCGATTTGTACGCTGCTCATTGATGACTCCAATTTCGATAATCGATAGTGCATTGGGCCCGAAGAGGAAAGGCAAAGCAATTGCACTAAAGTATCGCACCATGCCGTTGGTATCGTTTTCAACCGGTTGTCCGATACGGCCGTTATCCGTCAGTACTCGCCCAGCCATTTTGGCGGCATCGCTGCCGCGCCGCGCAGCAGCGTCCGCCGCATTCTGAATCTCCAGGGCCGACATTGCGACCTACCCCACCAGCATCGCGAACTGGAAAGCAAGAACCGAAACGCCCGTGGCGGCGACAGCAAGGACGCCTTCTGCGACCCGTACGATGACTTGGATATTGTTCATGTGTATGTACTCCGCTGACTGAATTGATCGAACAGCTAGCAGATTGCGCCGCTCGCCGATGCACAACAAACTCAATACCTGATCGCTTGTTAAGTAAAACTTAACGCCATTTTTTGTCTGCTGACCCATCGCTCGTCTCTGTCTCGCTTAGCGACGGCGAGGCTCGTTTCTCTCACCGCCCCGCTCCGTACACCCCCCGCGCGTAGTTCATCGGTGCATGATCCGCCAAATCCCTGATCGGGACATTTCGCGTCACCTGCCACGCGTATTGACCCGCGTAATCGATGCGCGCGTGTAATCGATCAGCCATGATGAACGATAGGTCCGGATTCTCGACAACGCCCGCGTCCTGAGTCAGATAGTTGGGGTCAGCGACGTGCCGGTAGCCGCCGAATTCCAGCGGCACCTCGGTCACCGCGTCGCAACAGTCGACGAATCGCACCTTATTCGTCGGCAGTGTCTTCTTTCGCATGACCGGCGATTGTCCTACCATTCGTGGAAGTGTAACCCTGGGGATCTCCATGGAAACCATAGGCCAAGACTTGCGCGAGATGATAAGGACCCCCCTAGCCTCCTCACATGTGGAGGCATTGCGGGCCGCGGGGAAAGTCGTGACGTACCCTAAGGGTACGATCATGGCCCAGCCGGGCGAAAAGGCGAACCGCTTCGTGTATGTCGAGGAAGGCGAGATTGAGGTGGTGAATCCGTTCACCGGCGAACGTCACTATGCGTCGACCATTGGCCCAACCCAGTTTATGGGTGAGATTAGCCTGCTGTACGGCGGTACCGCCTCACTGCCGCTGCGCACGGCGGTCGATACCCGAGTGATCGAGGTACCGCGCGAGACCTTCCTTACGCTCATGTCTCAGATTCCCGAGATGTCGGATATCATCATTACCGTGTTTTCCGCCCGGCGTCGCCGGCAACTCGACGAGGGTCGGAGCGGCCTGTATCTGATCGGGGAGGAGACCGATCGCAACGTGCGTCGTATCGCTGAGTTCGCGAGCCGCAATCGGCTGCCTTACACCTCGGTCCCCCTTCACAGCCCCGAAGCCGAGGTCTCGGCTGCGAGTTGCGCAATCGACGCCCGGACTCCGGCGGTTATTTTTGGCAGCAAAGTACCGATCACGGATGCGACACCGGATAAGATAGCGCGGCTCCTCGGGCTTAACATCGACTTCAGCGGCGACGAGCATTTCGATGTGCTGATCGTCGGTGGAGGTCCTGCCGGTGTGGCGGCAGCCGTCTATGCGGGCGCCGAAGGTCTTTGCGCGCTGGTCGTCGAGGACATCGCTTTGGGAGGCCAAGCGGGGACGTCGAGCCGAATCGAGAACTACATGGGTTTTCCAACCGGAATCTCAGGCGCAGACCTCTTGTGGCGCGGCGAGGTGCAGGCGATGAAGTTCGGCGCACGATTTGCAATGCCGCGTCGAGTCACCGCACTCGAGGTGCAGGGAAGCGGCGCCTTCTGCGCGGTATTTGAGAATGGTCAACGTGTCCGCGCCGGCGCGATCGTGGTGGCGAGCGGCGTGCAATATCGGCGGCTCCCTTTGGAACGGCTCGCCGATTTCGAGGGTTCGGGCGTGTACTATTCGGCCACCGATATGGAGGCCCGCTATTGCAAGGACACGGAGACCGTGATCATCGGCGGCGGCAATTCCGCCGGTCAAGCCGCAATGTTTCTCAGCCGCTACGCCCGGTGCGTCCGTGTGCTGGTACGGGGTGCGTCGCTCGCCTCCTCGATGTCGAGCTATCTCGCGAGCCGACTAGAAGCTGATCCGGGCATCACCATCGAGTACAGCTGCGAGGTCACGGCGCTGGATGGGGACGAGCATCTAGAAAGCGTCACCATCCGCAATGCCGAGACCGGGCAGTCGCGCAAGGTTGCGACGCGAGCCTTATTCATCATGGTGGGCGCCGCGCCGAACACCGAATGGCTCTCGGGTCTGGTGAAACTTGACGACAAAGGATTCGTTATCACCGGTCTCGGCTCACCGGCTTCACCCTTCGCCTCGTCTTATCCCGGCATTTTTGCTGTCGGCGACGTACGGGCAGGGTCGGTCAAGCGGGTAGCCTCGGCAGTCGGCGAAGGCTCCGTTGTGATCTCCAAGGTCTGGGAGCACCTCAACCAGAAGGCGACCTGAGAGCCGTAATGTATTCTCTTCCGTCCACGTGCTATGCGGACCAGGGCACCAACACGATCTTGCCGCCAAGTCCGCCCCTGTCGATGCGGGCATGGATCTCGCTTGCCGCCGCGAGCGGTAGCCGCTCGATCACCACGGGGTGAATGGCGCCTGCGCGCAACAGCTCGAACAACGTAGCCATGTCGGCTTTGAATTCCTCCGGGTGAGTCGCTCGACGGGCCGTTATGCTGTAGAAGACGGCGCGACGGTCGCCGAATAGGAAGCTCACTGCGCTCCAGAGCTTGAGCCTGGCCAAGCCGAGGCCGGCGGCAATCAGGCTCTCGCGGCCAACTGCCATCGTTTGCGACCCGTAACCCACAAGCAGCCCGCCGGGCGCGAGGCAGGCAAACGAACGGCCGAAGTGCGCACCGCCGATCGCATCCAAGGCGATATCAACACCGGCGCCGCCCGCGGTCAATTGACGCACGGAACTGACGAAGTCCCCTGTCTGATAGTCGATCGCCGCCGCGCCGAAGCGCTCAATTACTGTTAGGTTCGCCGCGGAACAGGTGCCAATCGCATTGAGGCCGAGGTGGGCCGCGAGATCGAGCAACGCAGTACCGACCGTACCTGACGCGCCTACGACGAGAATCGTCGCGCCCAGCGGTAGGGTGTGACAGCGAGTCAGCATCTGAAAAGCGGTGAGGTAAGCAAGAGGGATGCAAACCGCGCTCGCCGAATCGATGCCATCGGGAACAGACACGAGAAAGCGCGATGGGCGGATCGCATACTGGGCATAGCCACCAACGACACACAGATCGGCGACGATCTCGCCTACGAGCGGTGTGACCACGCCCGCACCAACCTTGTCTACCACACCCACGATCTCGTAGCCCGGCGTGAACGGCAGCGGACCCTTAAAATCGGGATACCGACCGCGGCGAATCATCGTATCGGTAAAGCCGGTGCCCGCGGCGAGCACCTTGATGCGAACCTCCGCAGGCCCGGGCTCGGGTATCGTCGACTCCTCCACGACCTCGAGCACTTCGGGACCGCCAAATCGCGAGATGCGTACATGTTGCCAAGGCACCGAGGCAGGATGAGCCGGTCGCCGCAAGATGTCTAGGTCCGCGCTGGTGCACTCCGGGACCGATGCAGAAACTCGATCAAAAGTTGGTTGACTTGCTCCGGTTGCTCCTCGGGAATCGAATGTCCAGCTTTATCTACGAAATGGACACCCATCAGGCGTGTGCACGCACCGCTGCGCATCGCTTCAAGAGCACCGGGCGATTGACGCGGTCCCCACTCGCTGGCACCGCCTATGAAGAGCGCCGGCACATCGATTGTGCGGCCCGAAAAGGCGTTGAGTTCATCGAAAGTGCCCTGCCCGGTCAAGATGCGGTACGAGTTGAGGCCGCCCTGAAAGCCCGTTCGAGTGAACTCCGTGCTGTAGACCTGCAAATCCTTCTCGCTCATCCAGTGACACGCGGCGATCTGCTCCGCAGACGGCATGTTCGCGGCCATCGTTTCCGCGATACCCTGATCGACATTCATGATGTAGTAGGTAGGCATCTTCGCAAGCTCGACCGCAGCCCAGGATTTCAGCCGAAACGGCTTGTTTTGCGGCCAGCCCGCGCTCTTGTAGTAATACAGGGCGCGCAATAAATCATGCACCCCTTGCGGGGCGTGCCACATGTCCTCATTGGCCCCGGGTCCCGCATAGACCCACCAAAAATGTTTGCGTGGGTGGGGCAGCGCGGCCAACTCCTTCGGAATATCGACTTCCGCAGAATGCGGTACGTGCCGATTCGCTGAGTCGAACGGCAGCGTTGACGGACCACCAAACGGCGTGCTCATCAATACGACGGAACGAAACACGTCGGGCCGCACAAGGGCGCACCAGGCCGCGGTTGGCGCGCCCCAGTCATGTCCGATTACCGTGTCTACATGGTCATAACCCAGCGCACGGACTAACCCGAGCACGTCAGCCACGCGATTCAGCATTTGATAGGGACCAAGATCGTCGCTGAATATGACGGGCTGCGCCGCACTCTTCCCATAGCCGCGCAGATCGGGAGCAACGACGTGAAAGCCCGCCGCGGCCAGCGGCAGCAATTGATGCCGCCAGGTGTAGCCGAGCTCGGGGAAGCCGTGAAGTAGTACGCAGCACGGTCGCTTGCCGCCCTCGAAACCCGCCTCGAGGACGTGCATGCGCAGGCCGTTATTATTATCGACGAAGCGCGAGCGTACACCGATGGGCAGTGTTTCCTGCCCATATTGAACCTTGCTATTTCGGCTTGCCGGAGCATCTCCATACGCATGCGGGACGTAGGCGGAGTGCGCAAGCAAGGCACCGAGTCCCTTCAGAAAGCAGCGTCGAGCGTTCGCGTAATTCGATTTCAATGCCGACTGTTCCATGGGCAGTACGAAATGGAGAGGGCTGCATAGCCTACCCCAACTCAACAATCGCGGCTTGCGGGCCCGCGACGGCAGGTCCAGCTCGGACATTGTGCCGTTGATGCATTTCTCTTGAAATGCAGGTGACACGCGCCGCAATCGAAGCGAAACGTTCCCTCACCATCTTCGTAGCGATGTTGGACAGATTTATTCGCGTATCAGTAAAAAGCGCTATCAACGTGCTCTTACCATCCTTCGCTGCCCTGTTTGGCGTCCTCGTTGAGGACGGCGCGCGCGTCGGGACGGCGCCGTGAACTCACTGGGAGGCCGCGCGCGGTGGGCGGAATTGGCTTTGGCAATCGGGGGCTTCGCCATCGGCACGGGTGAGTTCGTGATGATGGGACTTCTTCCGGATGTCGCCGGCGACTTCAGCGTCTCGATTCCCACGGCGGGACACGTCATCAGCGCCTACGCGCTCGGTGTGGTTGTCGGTGCGCCGGTCATTTCCGTGATTGCCGCGCGTTGGCCGCGTCACCGGTTGCTGCTGGCGTTGATGATGTCCTTCGCCGTCGGAAATTTCGCCGGCGCCCTCGCGCCCGGCTATGTGTCGCTAGTTGCCCTTCGCTTCCTTGCCGGGCTGCCGCATGGAGCCTATTTTGGCGTCGCATCTCTGGTGGCCGCCTCTTTGGTGCCCGTCGACCAAAGAGCCCGCGCGGTCGGACGGATGATGCTGGGTCTGACGGCTGCCACACTTGCCGGCGTGCCGTTGGCCACCTGGCTCGGACAGCTGTTCGGCTGGCGCGCCGCCTACGGTTTTGTGGGTGCCATCGGCATACTGACCTGTGTCTTGATATCCCGTTTCGTACCGACGGCCGGGCCGCCGCACGCAGCGAGCCCCGCGCGCGAACTGAGCGCGTTGTCGCGCGAGCAGGTGTGGCTGACGCTCGGTGTCGGGTCGGTGGGATTCGGAGGCTTGTTTTGCGTCTACAGTTACATTACCCCGACGTTGACGCAGGTTGCCGGATTGCCAGTCCGCTATGTCCCGCTCGTACTCGCCGTATTCGGAGGGGGCATGATCTTGGGCAATCTGGTCGGATCTTGGCTGGCCGATCGCGCGTTGATGCGCACCATAGGTGCACTCCTTATTTGGAACGCTGCCGTCCTGGCTCTCTTCAGCCTGGCAGCGCATAACGCCTGGATGGCGACGATCGTCGTGCTGTTAGTCGGGACGGGTGTCGCCATCGTTCCGGCCCTTCAGATAAGGCTCATGGACGTCGCCGGGGATGCACAAACCCTCGCAGCCGCGATGAATCACTCCGCCTTCAACATCGCAAACGCGATGGGAGCCTGGTTGGGCGGTCTCGCCATCACCGCCGGTCTTGGATGGGCATCGACCGGATGGGTCGGTGCTTTGCTGGCTCTTGGCGGCCTGCTCATTTTCGCCGCGTCGGTAGCGCGGGAAGATCGCAGTGGGCGCTGCGCCCTCAATTCACAGTCGGTTGGTCGGGTTCTTTAAGTCTTTCTGCCTCCCACGAGGAGCAAGGCGGCGCCGACCACAATGGCCCCAACGCCCGCCCAGACCGGAACGTTCACCGTCTCCTTTTCTTTCACTGCCATCTCGATGGGGCCGATCTTCGCCTCGTGGGTGTTCTTGGTGTAAGTGAAGCCGCCGTACATCAAGCCCAGGATGCCGCCTGCAATCAGCGCGAGCGCAACGATCTTGAGTGCGTTCATCATGTTTCCTTTCGTGTTCTAGACCGCTCAGAGCTGTTGGCTTCAGTCTGCACTCTCTCAGCCGAGTGGTCAAAGACCGCAGGCGATTGCGACAATAACACGGACTACATCAGTCTCGGGGCGGAGTGCAGGGCGGTGGCATAGCGTCGTTGCGAGACCGCCGAAGGGTTGAGTGTCTATCCGACGAATTGCGCATCCATTGCCGGAATCGTGAATAGCGTTCCAACTGTGATTTTGGGGCGCTCAGCAGTGGCCCAGCTTGGCTGCCGACTGATACGCCTCGCGCCGGTGACTCGCGTTTTCCAGAATGGCGCGGCGCCTCTGATTATTCGCAACGCCCCATTCCTTGATTTCCTCCAATGACCGAAAGCAGCCGAGACAAGTGTCGTCCTCGTCGAGACAGCAATTTCGTATACATGGAGAGGAAGGCATGCTGTCCATACGACTCATTGCGCTGGTAGCCGATCGCGATTGGCGGTCACAGATTTGATCACACGGCCAACGTGGAATCCGGGCGATTGATCACAATGAGAGAATCAGCGGTAGCTATTACCGTAACCCTGCGCAAGGTACCAGAGTGCTTGGGCCCCGGCCGCTCCGGCTACGGGCGGGGCGGTGGGTCGACGCCTTGAAAAACCGGGCGCCAGTCGCCAAAATGGATCGTCACTCCATCTACGGGGGCTAGCTGCATGATGCGCCTGATTCGACTCTGGAGAATGAGCGCGCGAGACCTTCGCGTGCTCCTGTTTGCCATGAGCCACCCCGATAGACCGGTCTGGCTCTGGCCGGCAGCCCTCGTGCTCGGATTTTACGCGCTGGAACCGTTCAATTTCGCGATTCCGCTAGTTGGCGTCCTGGATGATTTGGTCATTCTCCCTCTGCTGCTCCATTTGCTTCTGATGTTGCTTCCGACGACGATTCGCTCAGGGTTCCTGCGACGAACCGGATGAGCTCCTGTACGCGAACCCGGCATCGCCAAGCACCGTGGCGCAGCATCTCCTCTCTAAAAACTCCCCGCCAAGATCAAGGCATCGAAGGCGGTAGGCTCATCGTTGACGTCGAATGAAAAATTGACGTCCACCGATACCGGCGTGGAGTTCGCCGGATTGGAGAATGCCTGATTGACGAATGTCGAAAAGTCGATCGAGGTATTCGGCGGCGGTATCGGAGGCACCGTGCTCCCGTCGCTGCCCCCGCAACCCGAAAGCACCGCGACGACCACTGAGCTCGCCGCCAGGACTCGCCATTTGATGTTGACCATGGCGTGCCCTACATCCCGCCGATCGGCGAGCCCGGGAGCGGCGTCTTCAGGTAAGGAAAGGCTTGATCGAAGTCCAGCGCATTGATCGGTGCCCCGTCGGTGAAGGCGGCATTCCCCACCGGCGCGTCGGCGGGAGTGCAAAGACCCAGATTCGTGGGAGCGCCGTTGGTGCCGATCGGAAGCGGATAGCAGAGTGCTCCCATCACGACGCGCAAGGCGACATCCACCACGTCATCCCCCGGTCGTCGACCGTTCGGAAAGCCGGCGAGGTCGCCCGCGGCGACTCCCAACGTTTTCTGACTGGCTGCGGGTGTGGCTGCGACCGCCGTATTCAAGCGCAGCATCTCGGATGCGGTCACGGTGGACTGTTGATTCAGCCCCTTGAACCCGGTCAGGAACGCCGCCACCAGATCGTTGCGCGGAAAGTTCGTCGGGGCGAGGTTGGTCAAGTTGGTGCCGAGCGTCGCGTTCACTGGGGCGAGAAACAAGGCGTTGAGAAGCGCGGGCAACGAGGGATTGGTCACGTAGTTCGCGAATTGCCCGTCGTTCGCGGGCGCGCTGCTGTTGAAGTGGTCCTTATCCGGAAGGCCGATCACCACTTCGTTCACCAGAGGCATCCCTAAGCGCGAAACTTGCGTCCACGCCCCGCCGTTCACTTCGGGTTTCGCGAACGTTGCGTTTTCGTTGAGGATTCGCACTTGCCTTGAGCTTGCGGTCGTCCACGCCCCGATCACGCCGTTACCCGTACCCTTGAGGCACGCCGCCGGCAGTTCCAACGCCAGGCTCGTAACGTTCTTGTTCGCCAGCACATTGTTGCTCACGCTCTGTATGATCCCGCCCGGGAAGGGTTTGCCGGGCGGCGGGTTATATGCCGGGTCGTTGTCACCTTCGATCGGGACAAAATTTACCAGGTCGAAGACCTCTCCGAGGTTCACTGCGAAGCCTTCGCGTCGCTGCCCGACGAACACGCGGCCGGGCGAGCTGCAACCGGGCACCGTAATGCTGTAGATGTACTTGGCGGCATAAGCGGCATAGCCGGTGTCCGAGCCGAAGGTTTTCTGCCCGATGTAGTCCATCGGCCGGGTGAAGGTCGTGCTGCCGTCGACGGCGTTGGTGATCGGTGTCGCGACACCGGTGCGGGCGGGACCGGTAACCATGGTTAGCGTGTAGGTCTCAATGAAATTGAGGTTGGTCGAGCTCGAGGCACTGACCGGTCCCACGTTCTTCAAAGGGACCGCGACGCTTTTGGCGCTGCCGGTCGGGCCCACGTTGAGTGCGATGCCTGCATCGTTGTTGGCGAGCGTATTGGTGAATTGGAACTGAAAGGTCAGATCCTCCGCCGCGTCGCCGGTGTTGTCGATCTTGATTTCGTATAGACCCGCCGAATCGAGAGCAAAATAATTCGGGCCGCCGAAAGGGTCCTGAAGAGGGATATAGTTGGCGATGATGGTGACGTACCCTGCCCTGCCGGCCTCGTAACTGTTGAACATGTAAAGATCGGTGGCATCGAGGGTGGGCAAGCGCGAGATATTGGGCGCCTCTCGGTGGCTGGATGCAAACGCAACCAGCGGAATCGTGAGCATCGCCGCCAGGGCCCATGGGTACCGGTACTTGAACATTTAAACCCTCCTCGTTGATCTCGGATGCGTGATTTTCGCGCCTCTCACATCGTATTCGCAGCCAAGCGCGATCCGGATGCAGGCTTTTGGATATTTAAAATGCGAGATCTACTTGGGCGTTTCGCGGGGACAGCAAAGCGGTCGCGATGGCGCTTTGGTCGTGCATGACGAAAATACCGCGATGCGAGGGATCGATGTCGAAAAACAGCGAGTAACGCAGCGTCACTTTCCGCGCTGCGCGGGGACACGCGGCCTCGAAGAACAAGGCCGCATAGGCGCCATCCGCGTGATCGTCGATCATTTGCCGCGCCGGCTGGATGGAACAGCGGTTCCCGGAACCGCCGTCGAGCTTGAGGTATCGATAGACGTACTGCTCGATCGCCGCTTGGTGACCGCGCACTTCTCCCCAAGTCAGCCGCCCATCCCCGTCATCATCGAGTTTGAGGACAAAATCGAGATCGCGCAGCGCGATATCCCATTGGCCGTGAATGCGGACCGCGCCGGAAGCCGATCGCTCGGCGGTCACCGTGAGGTAGGCATCACTTGCCGAATGGGCGTGCGCTCCGCCCGATATCGCGAGGCAGATCGACGCGAAAGCCGCCAATGCCGGGCCACACCGCGAGGCCAAGGCCGTCATCGGCTCGCTCCGGCGGATGCGGCGATCTCAGCTCTCAGCTCGCGCACCAGCGGTTCGATGAGGGGGTCTTCGAGCCGAGCCGCCTGCAAGAAATCGAGCACCGGCATCGCTGCTTGCGGCCGCTTCGCGGCGAGTGCGGCTTCCAGAACGACGCGCGCATCCCACGGTTCCCGCTGCATTTGCCAATTGCGCAGCCCCATATCCAGGGCGGTCTGTGGATCGTGCTGCAGTCGCAGGGCAAAACGCGATTCCTCACGGCCAAAGTATTCGCTGCCGCGCAAGCGCAGCGCTTCGAATCGTGCCGCCATGATCCACACGTATCGCTGAACTTGATCGCTGTGCAAAGCCTCTTGGGCCAAAGCGAGACGTAGGAACGCGGTATCCGATTGAGCATGCTCGGCGAGCAGCGGCAGCACTTCCTGAGGTCGCGCACGATCGAGCAAGTAGTCCGCATAGGCCACGAGCAAGAAATTGTCGTGAGGCAGCAATTTGAGCGCGCTGCGGTAGTGCGTCTCTGCGAGCGTCCAGTCGCCGAGACGCTCCGCGCTCTCGGCCGTCAGGCCCTCCACCCACGCCCGATAAGCGGGGGAACCCCTCTCGGCCGCTGTTGCAACCTGCTGCAGCATCGCGAGACTTTCGCGCGCCCGACCGGTGTACGAGCGTAAGCCTGCGACGCAGGTGAGGCCGGTCTCGACATCGGCGGTGCTCGCGACCTTGGCGCAATTCTGAGCCACTTTCTCGTAGTTGCCCTGGACCATCTCGAGGGTGGCCAGGGTGAGCCACGCCTGGGCATCGCGGGGGTTCAGCTGCACGCTTCTCTGCAACAGATCCCGTGCATCGTTGAACTGGTGCCGGTATTGCAGGATAGTCGCCTGAGTGACCAGAGCAGCGGCCGGCGGGACGGGGGCCCGCGCCCACGGGCCGATGACCGCCTCAGCGTACCCCGCGTAATGGGCGTCCCCGATCTGCCGCCCGTAGTCGATGTACGCATCTGCCAGGTGGATCGCCGCGGTTAGACTGCTGGGCGACGCATTAAAGGCGGTGCGCAACGCCCTCATGTCGGCGACGGCAGGGTCGGCGATGGAGGGCACCTCCTGCAAGATCTCGCTGTCGGCTGCCGGGAGGTAGGGCGTCCTGAACGGCGCTGGCGGCCCGGCGAGGTCCGCGGCGGATGTCGAATTCAGGCTTGTGAGGCCGACGCATGCGCAGGCGGTCAGGCGAGCGCAGAGACGCGCTGCCCCCCAGGCGGACCGATCACGGCAATTCAAGCACAACGCTCCAAAAAAATGTCGACACGACGGTATTCGGTCCATTCGGGTCGAACGAATGGGTACATTTGAGTTTCGTTGCATCCGATGAACCGGATGCATCGAATAGCTCAGCACTCACCTAAAAGGAAAGTGGCCGCGTGTCGAACTTTGAATTTGTGGCTCGACCCTTGGCTCGGACCGCCTGTCCCGGCCTCTTCTCACGCGCCGAATGGTCCCGATTGGGCTTGCTCTATGGATTTGTCAGCATACTGCATATCGCGGGTTGGGGAACGTATCTGCATTATGCTGCCCGCTATCCGCAACTCGTGGGATTGGGCTTCGTCGCTTACATGTTCGGGCTGCGCCACGCGTTCGACGCGGACCACATTGCAGCGGTCGATGACACCGTGCGGTACCTGTTGCAGAAGGGCAAAAAGCCGCTTGGCGTGGGGTTTTTCTTCTCATTGGGACATTCGACCGTGGTGCTCGCTCTGGCCGTCGGCATCGCCTTCGCAGCGACCGCCGTCAAAGCCGAGCTGCCGCAACTAAGAAGCATGGGCGCCATCATCGGGGCAAGCGTCTCGGGCACCTTTCTATGGATCATCGGGATCCTCAACTTGTTGGTATTGCTCGATATCTTGAAGATATGGCGAGCGGCCGGCTCGGGCTCACACAGCCATGCGCATCTGGAGACCCTGCTGCAACAGCGCGGCTTGCTGAATCGCTTGCTCGGCGGACGGGCGCAGAAGCTCATGAATCACAGCTGGCAAATGTACCCTTTGGGCCTGGTGTTCGGCTTGGGATTCGACACCGCCTCGGAGGTGGGTCTGCTCGCCATGACTGCGGGCGCTTCAGCGGGCGATTTACCGGTCGCCGCCGTGTTGTGCCTCCCCGTCCTGTTTGCCGCGGGCATGACCCTCATGGACACGACGGACGGGGTGCTCATGTCGAAGGCGTACAATTGGGCGTTCCTCAATCCCCTGCGCAAGATTTTCTACAACCTTACGACTACGGGGCTCGCGGTGGGCGTCGCGCTGCTTGTCGGCACCATCGAGCTGATGCAGGTCTTGATCGGTATGCTCGACGTGCATGGCCCGTTCTTCGATTTTGTTGCGGCGCTTAATTTCGGCGTGCTGGGCTACATCATCGTCGGTATGTTCCTGCTCGCCTGGGGCTTGTCGGTGGCGTACTGGAAACTAGGACGCATCGAGGAGCGCTATTCCATGGTGGGCGGCCCCCACTCACACCTGCACGTGCACCCGGACGGCTCGGCGCACTCGCACGCGCACCTACACTCGCACAGCCAATGAGCGCGCGCTTCAGCAAGCTTGGTAAGCTGCCTTGGATGGCCGTGGGAGTGCTGCTCGCACTTGGCGCAGCACCGGGCCGCGCCGACACGGTGGCGAGCCTTCTCGGCAATTTCACGATCAATCAATACTGCGGCCTGCGCGTCGCAGGCAAGACCGCGGACGTGCACTACGTCGTGGTGTTCGGGCAATTGCCCGCCTTGCGCGAACTGCATCTGGCCGACGCGGACGGTGACGGTGTCACCTCGCAGACCGAGCGCGATACGTACGTCGGCACGCTCGCACCTCGCTTCGCCGAGGGGCTCGAGCTCAAGGTCGACGGGGCGACCGTGCCCCTGCACGCGACGCATTGGAGCAGCACCCTGCCGAACGAACAAGGGGGATTCTCGCTGCGCGTCGATGTGGATTTTTCCGCTGATCTGCCCACTGCCGCGGCCGGCGGCGAGCGACGCGTGGCGTTCGCCAATAGTAACTATGCGGCTCGACTGGGATGGCACGAGATCGTGGTGACATCGACCCCGGATCTGGCGGTCTTCGATACCAACGCTTACAACACCTCATTGACCGCGGCTCTGACCGAGGCGTTGCAGTCGCTTCCGGCATCGGGACCGCTCGATGAGCGGACGGCATACTTTACCGTCGCGCACACCCCTCCGTCCGGCGCGGTGCTGCTCGCCGGGCGAGGCGCCCCGGGAAGTAGAGAGGGTGAGGCTAGTTCCCCGCGCAACAAGGTCGCCATTGCACCCCGGAGCACCTGGATTGAGCGACGTACGCGCGAACTCGTGGACGCGATGGCGGGCCCGCTGCTCACGCCGGGGATCGCCGCGCTCGCGTTATTGGGCGCGCTCTTGCTGGGCGCGGTGCACGCACTGTCCCCGGGTCACGGCAAAACCGTGGTGGGCGCCTACTTGATCGGATCGCGCGGCACGCCGCGGCATGCAGTGTTCCTCGGTTTGACCGTCACGCTGACTCACACGATAGGGGTGTTCGCCCTGGGATTCGCGACGCTCTATGCCTCGCGCTTCGTCGTACCCGAGCGGCTGTTTCCGATTTTGAGTTTGCTCTCGGCCGTGCTCGTGCTCGGAATGGGCCTTGCGTTGTTGGTCCAGCGCGGACGCGCGGCACGAGAGGCGCTGTCGCGCGCGGGGCCCGCGCCTGGCTTCCAACGCGTGGAACCGGCGGCGCACGACGGCCCGCGCGGTTTGATTTTCGCGCCGGCGATCCGATATGCCGATCCCACCTTGCACTCGCACGGCGGCGGTCCCTTGCACTCGCACCTGCCGCCGGGGGCAGCAGGCGATAAGATCACCTGGCGGAGCCTACTGACTCTCGGCATCTCGGGGGGACTCCTGCCCTGCCCTTCCGCCATGGTGCTTCTGCTCGCCGCGGTGGCGCTCGATAAAACCGTTTACGGGATGTTCCTGGTCCTCGCATTCAGCGTTGGTCTCGCGCTCACGTTGACCTTGGTCGGCCTCGCGTTCTTGTACGCCCGCCACCGGTTTGCGAAACCGAGCTCGGGCGCCCTCTGGCCCCAGCTATTGCCGGCCTTGAGCGCGCTCACGATTACAGTCTTGGGAATCGCCCTGTGCTTCGGCGCGCTCAGGAACTTTGGCTCTTAGGCTTGATGACCGGCCACGCCAAATTTCGATTGATCTTTAGATCGATCGCCTGAGCGCAGAGCGTTGCCGGGCCCGGTCGAGGGCCAGCTCGATCAGCCGGGTGACGAGTTCCTGTTGCCGCACACCGGATAGCGCCCAGAGCTTCGGATACATCGAGATCGCCGTGAATCCGGGCAGCGTGTTGATCTCGTTGACGAGGAACTCTCCGGCCGCGTTCAAGAACAAATCGACTCGCGCGAGCCCCTCACATTCGAGGGCCTCGAAGGTTTGCAAGGCGACCTTTCGCGCCCGCGCCAGCTCGTCGGCCGATAGGCGCGCCGGTAGCTCGAAACTCACCCCCTGCTCGTCGATGTATTTTGCATCGTACGAATAAAAGCCGTCCGGATGCTTGACGATGATTTCCCCGGCCGCGGACACGAGCGGGGGATTGCCGCCGAGCACCGCGAGCTCGATTTCCCTGCCCTCGACGGCTGCCTCGCCGAGCGCCTTCGAGTCGAACTCGAAGGCGTATCGCAGGGCCTTCTCGATGCCTGCGGCTTCCGCAACCTTGGTGATTCCCACCGAGGAGCCTGCGTTCGCGGGCTTCACAAAAAGCGGAAACTTGAGCGCCGCGAGCTCGCGGCAGACGCGGCCGGGATCGGAGTCGAATGCGCGCCGCCTGATGGTGCGAAAATCGGCGATGGGAATGCCCGCGTCGCGAAGCAGGCGCTTCATCACGTCCTTGTCCATACCGATCGCCGAGCCGAGGATCCCGGCGCCCACGTAGGGGATTCCGGCGACCTCGAACAGGCCCTGCACCGCCCCGTCTTCGCCGAGCGTGCCGTGCAGCACCGGAAAGATGACGTCGATCGGTTGAGCCGCGCCCGGGAGCGCCGGCGCGGCAAAGGTCGATGCGAGCTCGGCCGGCGGCCCGCCGTCGATCCGCACCAAGCGCGGATCGCGCGCGCTGGCGAGTAACCTTTCCGGATCCTGCTTGAGCCAACGGCCGCGCTTGTCGATTCCGATGAGCACGGGCTCGAAGCGCGTGAGATCGAGCGCCGCGAGTACATTGCGCGCCGACAGGATCGAGATCTCGTGCTCGGCCGATTGGCCGCCGAAAAGAATGCCGACTCGGATCCTCGCCGCGTCAGTCATGGTCGCGCGCCGGCAGCGAGGTTTTCGCGCGCGAGCTCCTCGACCAGCACGCGAATGTTCTCGCGGTAGTCAATGGGCGCGGCGACAAGATGCACGCCCCCGGCCTCGAATGCCGCCTCGAGGGCGGGTGCGAGCTCGTCGGCCGCGCGCACCTGATATCCGCGGGCGCCGTAAGACTCGGCATATTTCACGAAATCCGGATTGCCGAAGGTCATGCCGAAATCGGCGAAGCCATCGACCGCCTGCTTCCAGCGGATCATGCCGTAAGCCCCGTCGACAATGATCAGCGTCACGAGGTCCAATCCCAGTCGCACCGAGGTCTCGAGCTCCTGGCTGTTCATCAAGAAGCCGCCGTCGCCACAGACCGCGAGAACCCGCCGGCCGGGATGGAGAAGCTTCGCCATGATGGCAGAGGGCAAGCCCGCCCCCATGGTCGCGAGCGCGTTGTCGAGCAGCAAGGTGTTGGCGACCCGTGTGCGGTAGTTGCGTGCAAACCAGATCTTGTACATGCCGTTGTCGAGGCAGACGATCCCATTCTCGGGAACGACGCCGCGCACGTCATGCACCAGGCGCTGCGGCGTGATCGGAAATCGGTCATCATCCGCCCCCTCGTTGACCCGCGACAAAATTTTCTCGCGCAGCGCGCCGAGCGGTCGCCGGGGCTTGATCCGCCCATCGAGCAGCGCCGCTAACGCCGCGACGCTCGCGCCGATGTCGCCGACCAATTCCGCGTCGGGATAGAACACCTGCTCCACGCTCGCGGGCAAATAGCCCACGTGGATCAGCTTGCGGTCCCCCGTGGCGCCCGCGAGGAACGGCGGTTTCTCGACCGTGTCGTGACCGATCGCGACAATGAGGTCCGCCTCGTCGATGGCCTCGTGGATGTAGTCCCGCTCCGAAAGAGCCGCGGTGCCGATGTAGAGGTCGGAACTCCCAGTCACCGCGCCCTTACCCATCTGCGTGTTGAAAAACGGTACGCGCGCGCGCCGGACAAAATCAGACAGCGGCTCGACCAAGCGCGGCCGGTTGCCGGCCGCACCGATCATGAGGAGCGGACATTCGGCCGCCAGGATCATGCCGGCCACCCGTTCGACTGTGGCGGGCGCCGCCACCGGCCAATCGATCGGATGCGGCGGCACCAGCGGCGCCTCGGCGGATTCGGCTGCGATGTCCTCCGGCAGCTCGAGGTGCACGGGTCCCGGGCGCTCTTCGCTCGCAATCCGGAACGCATCGCGCACCAGGGTGGGAATCGAGGCGGCGGAGACGATGTGCCGGGTCATCTTGGTGAGGGGACGCATCGCGCCCACGATATCGACGATCTGAAAGCGCCCTTGGCGGGCACTCTTGATCGGTTTCTGGCCGGTGAGCATCAGCATCGGCATGGCGCCGAGGTGCGCATACGCAGCGCCGGTCGTGAAGTTGAGCGCGCCCGGCCCGAGAGTCGACAAACACACCCCGGGGCGGCCCGTCAGGCGGCCGTGAGTGGCCGCCATGAAGGCAGCAGCCTGCTCATGGCGCGTGACAATGAGCTCGATCCGCGATTTGCGAAGCGACTCGACCACGTCCAGGTTTTCCTCGCCGGGAACGCCGAAAATCCGCTCGACGCCCTCGTTCTCGAGCGCGCGGACGAGAAGATCGGATGCTTTTGTCACGTTACTGCTCGGCAGCGGATGAGAGTGCGCGATATTGCCATGCCGCACCCCTTCAAGATACCCGCTGCGCGGCCGATACGGACTCGAATGGGCATCCGACGAGCTCTGATCTTGGGAACCGCGGTTGCTGCAGCATTTTGCGGCGCTGCGGCTGGCGCGCCGGCATCGATCTCAAACCTTACCGGACTCCCCGCCTACCCCAACCTCTCGAAGGGGGCGATGGACGAGGTCTATCGGACGGAAGCCCTCGGCCGCTGGTGCGCCCGTTTCACGGCGACGACCACCGATTCGCTGCAGGCGGTCGAGGACTGGTACCGAAAGACTCTGGTGCGCGCGAGCGAGACGGATCTCGTGCACGATGAGCAATTCAATTGGTACCCGGGCTTGTCGGGCATCAAGCTTGCGCTCGGGCTCGATTACGTCGCGTTGTATCGGCTCGCCAATCGATCAACGATCATCGAGCTGCATCGCTGCGGCTGGAACCGTTAGCCCGCGACTACACCCGGCTTCGTCCGTGCATGAGGAAGGAGACGATTGCGCCGATCAGAAATATCACGAAAAGAATTTTGGCTATGCCGGCAGCACCGGCGGCGATGCCGCCAAAGCCGAAAATTGCCGCGATGAGCGCGATCACCAGAAATACCACCGCGTAATGCAACATGTCGTCCTCTCCCTATTTGTGAAATAATCGCCCGGTCCGCAATGCGCAACTTAACCTACCGTGTTCGAGAGCTTGCGCACATCCCCATCAAAGATGATTCGCGTGTCAGTTGACGCTGACAAGCCCGCCCCTGCGCCCCTCTCGCCCGACTCCGCGCCCCTCCGGGCTGGCATGGCAGAGCGCGCGGGCCGCCCGAAGTCCGAGGCGGTGAGTGCGCCGAGCGCAGCGCAACTGCTGGTGGGGGGTGCGCTCGGCTTGCTGCTGTATGAAGCCCGTGTCGCCTTCGTTCCGATCGCGCTCGCGCTGCTCCTGGCTTTGGTTTTGTCGGGCCCCGTTGAGGCGCTGCACCGGCTGCGGGTGCCGCGCGGCGTGAGTGCGCTGCTGATTCTGCTGGTCACGCTCGCCGCCATCGGCGGTACCGTCGACCTGCTCTGGAAACCGGCCCAGCACTGGTTCGCGTCGGCGCCGCAGACTCTGCAGACCATCAAACAACGCATCACCCCCGCGGCCCGCTTCATGCAGCATCTCGACGAGCTCAAGGGCAGCGCCGACGCATTGGCTGCTTCGCGCGCCGCGGCCGCGCATCCGGTCGCGACAGCCCCCGCATCGAGCGGCCCGGAAGATCTGCTCGACGCTATGAGCAGCGCGGTGGTCGGCATGGTGACCTTCGTTATCGTGACGCTCTTCCTGCTCGCGGGCGGTCCGCCGATGCTCGCACGGATGACGGCGGCGTTCGTCGATGACCTGCACGCGGGTCACATTCTTTATCTCATCGAAAAGGTGCGCGCCGAAGTGGGCCGCTTTTATCTCACCACGGCGGCCATCAACTTGGGCTTCGGATGCGCCACGACGGGCGTGATGATGGCCTGGGGCATGCCGAATCCCTATCTCTGGGGCGTGATGGCCGCGCTTTTCAATTTCATTCCGTACGCGGGCGCCGGGGCTACCTTGCTCATCATTACCGTCGTCGCCATCGTGTCCTTCACCGACTTCGGCCGCATCCTGGGAGTCGCCGGAAGTTACGTGCTGCTGGCGACCCTCGAGGGCCAGATCGTGCAGCCGCTGCTCGTCGGCCGGCGCCTCGCCGTCAATCCGCTCGTGGTGTTCCTTTCGCTGTGGTTCGGCGGGCTGTTCTGGGGCATCCCAGGCATCCTGCTCGCGACGCCGACGCTCGTCGCCATCAAGGCGGTCGCGGAACACTCGGCGCGCGGCGGCGCGTTGCTCAAGTTCTTAGGGCCTAATGCGCAGGTGATCGAGCGCGAGCATAAGCTGCGCCAGCTGGCCCGACGCGTCACCGACTGAGCGTTCGTCGGCGCACCCCTGCACCGAGTCCCTTCTGTATCATTGAGCGCCATGCGGACGCTCCTCGTGATCATCGGCGCGAGCCTGCTCGCCGGAAGTTGGCCCGCCGCGGCTGTGGCCGGCGATCAACCTCCCGGGCAGCTCGATGAGCTGGTCGTGACCGGCGAGCGCACCGGTCCCGGGCTCTGGCACGTGCATCGCGGGGCGTCGAACATGTGGGTGCTCGGCAGCATCTCGCCCCTGCCCAAGGGAATCACCTGGCGCGCCACGGAAGTCGAGAAGATCCTCGCAAGCGCCGACCGGGTCCTGGTTCCGAAACCGCTCGAGATCGGCATCGTGCGAATCCTGTGGCTGCTGGTCACCGAGCGCAATTTGATCATGGTTCGCGGGGGCAAGCGGCTGCGAGACGTGCTGCCGCCGGATGTGCGTGCGCGTTTCGCGCTCGACCGATCCAAATACACCAGCGATACCGACAAGTGGGAACACTTTCGCCCGATCGTCGCCGCCGCGTTTTTGCAGCAGGCCGCCTTTCATCAGGTGGGGCTCTCGGCACGGATCGATCTCGGGGCGGCGGTTCGCAGCTTGGCGAAGAAGCACGACGTGCGTGTCGAGGAAGTGAAGATCGCGGGGGTCGGCGATGTGCTGGAAGCGCTGAAGAGCATGCCCCCGGCGACCGAGAATATGTGCGTGCAGGCCTCGCTCGTGACGGTCGAGAAGGACCTCCCGCGCTTGATGGATCGGGCGCGAGCGTGGTCGACCGGCAATGTCGAGCGCATCGAGAGCCTGCCCGAGCCGGCTGAAGTCGATGCGTGTCTCGCGGCACTCGATTCCGGCGCCGCCGCGGGCGATCTCATCGGCCGGGTGCGGCGCGCGTGGCTGGAATCGATGGAAAAATACTTGCAGGCCGGAGGCACGACGCTCGCCGTGGTGAACATGGACCTGCTCCTCGGGCGCGGCGGACTGCTCGATGCGCTCCGCGCCCAAGGATACGAAGTCGAGGCGCCCTAGCTGGCGCGGGTGACGGCTTGCGAGGCTAACCGGCGAGCGACTTGCCCAACGCATCGAGGAGGAAATTCGATCCCCGCTCGCGCGAGCCGGCATCGTCGAAGCCGTCGAGAAAGGCGCCCTGCTCGGTCAAGACGAGCCGTGTTCCGTTGCCGGCGGACTTGAGCTCGAAGGTCGCGAGCGAGACCGAGATCTTGCGCTCGTCGAGATGCATCTCATAGCTGTACACGATGCGCTCGTCGGGCACGATGTCGTGATAGAGCGCGTCGAACGTGGACACGATTCCGCTCTCCCAGCGTCCGCTCACGTGCTCCCGTCCGCCCGGCCGTACGTCCATCTCCCGCGACAGCAGCGTGTAGCCGGCCCCGCCGCCGAACCATTTTGCCTTTGCCTTGGGGTCGGTCAGGGCGCGAAACACCTGGGCGCGCGGGACGGCATAGGTTCGCTCGATACAGAAAGTGCCGTGTGCGACGGAGCGGCTGACCTCGCTCGAGCGGGCGATGCGCGCGACCTCTTGCTCGAGATGGTCGAGTGTCTGGCTCCAGCCTTGCGGGGCGCCTTGAATCATCAGGGCGGCGAGCGATTCGTACAGCGTATAGGCTTGCGTCACCTCGAGGCGAGTGCTTCCGCCCCGCACTTCCTCGAATGTGACGATGGTGTACGCGCGGAACAGCGGGCGATCCTGCGCACCGATGGCCTGCATGTCGATGACCAGGCGGCTGTTGGGCACGATCTCCGTGTACTTGCCGCGCGTCCAGTGATCCTGTCCTTCGGGCGAGCGCATGCAGATATTGAAATCGCCCCCCACGCGAAATTCGACACGAGCCTCCGGAACGGAAAAGCCTGCGGGACAGAACCAGCGCTTGAGGTGATCGGCCGAGCTCCACGCCCGGAACACCAGATCGCGGGGCGCGGGAAATATCCGCGATACGACCAGCGGAGCGGGCGCTTCGCCCGTCAGCATCTCATTTGTCATCGCCATGGTGATCTCCTTCGGAATTCAAGGTGGCCAGGTATTCGCCGAGTCGGTCGAGGTGACGGCCCCACTCGACTCGCCGCTGATTGATCCATTGCTCCGCCAGGCTGAGCGCTTGCGGCTCCATCCGGCAGGTGCGGACGCGCCCGACCTTTTCCGAGCGCACCAGACCCGATTCCTCCAGCACCGCAAGGTGCTGCATGACGGCGGGAAGCGACATCGAGAGCGGCCGCGCGAGGTCGCTCACCGAAGCGGGCCCGTGCGTGAGTTGCGCCAGTATCGAGCGGCGCGCCGGATCGGCGAGCGCCTGAAAAGTTAGATCGAGTGGCTGCGATCGGTTAAGCACGTACTTAAGTATAGGGAATCATAATACTTAAGCAAGTACTTTATTATTGGTAGATTCGCGCTCGATGCATCGCTATTCCGATAACTTAAGGCGGCGAAAGCGCGGCGCCGATCGCAGCACAGACGCGCAGCATCGAGGTGAGGGCCCGGGGATTGACAGGGTCGGGCGCCGACCCGAGCGCGACACAAGCGAGCTCGAGATTCGGGTCGAGATGGATCATCTGTCCATGAATGCCGAGCGCGAGGCGCACCCGGCGCTCGGTGTCCGCGATCCACCACTGCCTCGAATAGGCACCGCGCGGGAAGAGCGTGGTATATCCGTTACGAGCGTAGGCGGCGCGATCGCCGCTGCATGACTCTGCGACCCAGCGCTCCGGCACGATCTGCCGGCCGTTGAAGGCTCCGCCCCGGAGCTGCATCTCGGCGAAGCGCGCGAGATCCCCGAGCGACGTACACAACCCGCCGTCGGCGAGCGGTGCGCCCAGCGGATCGACCAGGAGGTCAGCGTCTTCCCGGCACCCCAAGGGTGCCCAGAGCTCGATGGAGAAAAGCTTCTCGAGCGGGGTTCCGGTGCTGCGCTCCGCGACCCACCCGAGCACGTCCGAGTCGGTGCTCCGATAGGAAAAATCCCCGGGATCATTCGGATCCTCCGGGAGCGTCGCGAGATACTCGTACATGCCCGCCGGAAGCGGCCGCGAGCGGGGCCGAAGTCCACACACCGCGTCGAAGTCGAAGAACTCGGCGCCTGAGTTCGAGTAGTTCTCGGAGTATTTGACGCCGCTCTGCATGTCGAGGAGGCGGTCGAGCGTTACTGCCCCATACCCGCCGCGCGCAAGTTCCGGCACGTAATACCCCGCCGGCTTCGCCACTTCGAGCACGCGGCGGTCCACGAGAATGCCGATCAGTGCGGAGAGAATCGATTTCGACACCGACATGACGATGTGCGTCCGGTCGACATCGAGCTCCGAGAAATAGCGTTCGTACACCAGCCGGCCGCGATGGAGCACCATGAATCCGTCGAGGTAGTGCTCCGTCAGCACCTCGAGAAGGCTCTTGCGCTCCGTGTTCGCAGGCACCGAAATCGCGAGCGCATCGAGCTCTTGCGGCTGCCGGCCGAAACCATGTGGCGCGTTCGAGCGGGCGACGCGCGCCGTCGGCAGCAGCCGCCGGCAATTGCAAAATCCCCAACGATTGTAGGGCGGAAACTGCCAATTTGCCGCGGTGACCTCCGCCGGATATCCCGCCGCGGGCGTAGCACGCACATCTGTTGACATCGACGCTCCCGGAATCCGTGAACTCGGCGTGCACTATACTAGGCGCCGACGAGCGCGCCGCGTTGTGCGACGAGCCTTTGAGCGGGGGGAGCGAGATGAGTGCGAAAGCGGCATTTAGCAGCTTGAGCGGAATGCAACGAATCGATGGGCGGCTCACGCGTGCGAGCGGCGGAGCCTCGATTCATGTGATCGATCCGGCGACCGAGGAGCGCATCGGGGAAGTGGCAGAGGCCACGACGCAAGACGTGACCCACGCCGTCGCGGTGGCGAATACCGTCCAGCGTGCCTGGCGCAACGTCAACCACCACCGCCGCGCGGAGCTCCTGCACGAGGTGGCGCGACGCGTGATCGCGGACCGTGCGCTCGTGGCTGAGATGCTGACGCGCGAGATGGGCAAGCCCTACAAGGAATCGTGGGACGAGGTGGGCTGGTCTGCGAGCGCCATCGACTATTACGCCGAGATCGCCCGACACGAGAACGGCAAAGTGCTGGGTCCCGCAGTCGACGGCCAATTTCACTTCACGACCAAGGATCCGCTCGGCGTCGTGGTCATCATTCTGCCGTTCAACTATCCGCTCTGTCTTCTTTGCTGGCAGGCTGCCGCGGCGCTCGCGAGCGGCAACGCGGTCATCATCAAGCCATCGGATCTCACCACGCTCACGACGCTTCAATTCGCCGCCGCCTTCGACGCCCTGCCGAGCGGGCTCGTGCAAGTGATTACCGGCGCCGGCGCTGCCGGCAAGCAACTCGTCGAGCATCCCGATACGCATATGGTGGCTTTCACGGGCGGCATCGAGACCGGACGGCGCATCGCCGAAACCTGCGGAAGACTTTACAAGCGCACCCTGATCGAGACCTCCGGCAACGATCCCTTCATCGTGATGCCCTCCGCGCCGCTCGAGATCGCCGCGCGCGGCGCGGCGTTCGGCGCGTTCCTGAACTGCGGACAAGTTTGCGCAGCGGCCGAGCGCTTTTATGTACACGAAGAGGTGTACGGGGAATTCGTCGGGCGGCTCGCCTATCACACCTCGCGTATCCGGGTCGGCAACGGGCTCGATCGGGTTGACATGGGTCCGCTCGCCTCGCAGCGTGAGCTCACGCGGTATCTGCGCATCCTCGAAGGCGCGACCCGCGGCACCAGACTCTTGACCGGCGGAGGCCGCCCGGCGCATTTGAAAAAAGGCTGGTTCGTGGAGCCGACGGTACTCGCCGAGGTGCCGGCGGATGCACCGATCATGAACGACGAAACCTTCGGCCCGGTCGCGCCGGTTTGCGTGGTCAAAAGCTTCGATGAGGCGCTTACGCTTGCGAACCGCTCGCGCTACGCGCTGGGGGCGACCATCTACACCACGAACCTCGACGAGTCGATGCGCGCCGTGAACGAATTGGAAGCAGGCATGGTTTGGGTCAATGCGCCGCTTCTCGACAACGACGCGGGGCCTTTCGGCGGGCGCAAGCAATCGGGAATGGGGCGCCAGCTCGGCTCCGAAGGGCTCGATTCCTTCAGGCACACCAAGCTCTCGATGATCGATCACGGCGCCAAGGCTCACGATTTTTGGTGGTTTCCCTATGCGGATGCGGAGGCGTTCCCGGTCGAGCGCCGTGACTGATCCTGCAGGAGATCCGGCCGCAGACACCCAACTACCACCCGAGCTCGAAGCGCGCATCGCCGCACTCGAGCACGCGGACCGGCGCGAGGATTTTGACCGCCGGAGCTGGGTTTGGATGATCCTGTTCGGCATCCTGGTGCCGCTTGCGCTCGTGCTCATCGGCTGGCAGTTATGACGCCGCCACAGAGCCTGCTCGCCGACGAGAGCGCCTGGCCGCTCCTCCCGTCCGAGCGCACCTGGGGAGCTGCGCGTCTCACCTTGACGCTTGCCACCACGGCGGCAGCGACCTGGTGCTATCTGATCGGCGAGTCGGTCGGCAGTTACCTCGGCTTCGTCAAGGGCGGTATCGCGCTCAGCGCCGGCTGCTTCATCGGGATGCTGCTCGTGCTGCTCGCGGTAGGACCCGCGTGCCTGCGCTTCGGCATCGACTCGGTCGCCTCCACCAAGCCGCAATTCGGCACGCGCGGTTGGATCGTGCCGGGGCTGCTTCAGGGCGTCTCGATCATCGGCTGGAATTCTCTGCTGATCATCTTCTTCGCCAAGTCCGCGCTGCAGCTGGGCGTCGCCCTGGGTCTTGCGGGGGCCGCGGGGCGCGGGCCGTACCTCGTGCCGCTCCTCACGTCGTTCGCCTGCGCCGTGATTTTCGTCGCGCTGCGCCGCGGTGCGAGCGGTGTATCGCTGGTCTCGAACATCCTCTTTGCCCACGTGTTCGTGGGACTTTGGATGCTGTACCTGCTGGTGTCGCACCGCTGGCCTCAGCTCATCGCCGCGCAGCCGGCGCTCGCGAATCCCCGGCGCCTGTGGAACTACACCACCGGCATCGAGCTCGGCATCGGCGCCACCCTCTCCTGGTGGCCCTACATCGGCGCCATGATCCGCATGGCGCCGAACGGACGCACCGTGGTCTTGCCGGTGATGATCGGCATGTGCGCTCCGGTCCCGCTCCTGAGCCTCATCGGCCTCGCGGGTGTATTGGTGCTGAAGTCATCCGACCCGGCCGAATGGCTGCGAACCGTCGGCGGACCCTCCTACGCGATCATCTCCCTCGCATTCGTCACCGCCGCGAACTTCGGCACCA